>Ga0074044_10000035_pt1 | contig 127364 bp, 103 predicted proteins | sample BogForMeECP23OM1_FD_94443 | JGI IMG/M metagenome (GOLD analysis project Ga0074044, IMG submission 94443) | Bog forest soil microbial communities from Calvert Island, British Columbia, Canada - Bog Forest MetaG ECP23OM1 | ecosystem: Environmental > Terrestrial > Soil > Wetlands ...
AGGCAAAGAGAAGGGATATCTGACCTATGATCAGGTCAACGACCTAATCCCGCACGATGTGCACTCTCCTGAAGACCTGGAAGATCTGCTGACCACGATCGGAACGCAAGGAATCGATGTACTCGAAAGCTCGAAAGGGCCGACGACCGATCTGGAAAAAAAATTCGAGGAAGTGGATGATGCGTCCGAGGATGTCGAACTCGACCTAACCCCGGGCGCTCTGGAAAAAACCAATGATCCCGTCCGCATGTATCTGCGCGAGATGGGAACCGTGCCGCTGCTCACGCGCGAAGGCGAAGTGGAAATCGCCAAGCGGATCGAGCGGGGGCAAAACCGAGTTCTGAAGGCGCTTTCGCGCTCGCCGATTGTGATTCGTGAACTCCTCGCCCTGGGCGAGGACCTCGAGAAGGGCGTCCGCTCGATTAAAGAGCTGGTGACGTTCGATGAAGAGGAAATCACGGAAGAGATCGTCGACAAGCGCCTGAAAGAATTTCTTGGCAAGATCCACAATCTTGACAAGCTTTACAAGAAGATCATGCCGTTCGTCGAGAAATTGGCGGCGGTGAATCAAAAGAAGCGTCCGCGCGACCATCGCCGGTATCGTTTTCACCTGGCGCGCGCGATTGTGCGCACGTCGATTGCGGTGCGCAAGCTGGGCTTCACCAACAACGAACGCAAGCGGCTGATCGACCGCGTCAATCGCACGGTCGACGGGATGCGGTCGCTCGACCGGCAGATCCAGAACCTGGAAAAGCGGGCCGACGCGACGCGCAGCGAAGAGCAAAAAAAGGAATACAAAAAGCAGTCGCGCGCGGTCCGCGGAGAGCTGGAAAAGCTTGAAGTGGAAGCGGGCCTGTTGTTCCAGGAGCTCAAGCGTACACAGCGCGAGATCATCCAGGGCGACATGGACGCCGAGCACGCCAAGCGCGAGTTGATTGAAGCGAACTTGCGGCTGGTGGTTTCGATTGCGAAAAAGTACACCAATCGGGGATTGCAGTTCCTCGACCTGATTCAGGAGGGCAACATCGGCCTGATGAAGGCGGTGGACAAGTTCGAATATCGCCGCGGGTATAAGTTTTCGACTTATGCGACGTGGTGGATTCGGCAGGCGATTACCCGCGCGATTGCCGATCAGGCGCGTACGATTCGCATCCCGGTGCACATGATCGAAACGATCAACAAGCTGATCCGCACGTCGCGGCAGTTGGTGCAGGAACTGGGACGCGAACCGACCTCGGAAGAAATCGCCAAGCGGATGGATATTCCGGTGGCGAAAGTCCGCAAGGTGCTGAAGATTGCGCAGGAGCCGATCTCTCTCGAAACGCCGATTGGGGAAGAGGAAGATTCGCATCTGGGCGACTTCATTGAAGACCGGGCGGTGGTTTCTCCGGCTGAAGCGGTCATCAACGTCAACCTCAAAGACCAAACTTCGCAGGTGCTGCGCACGCTGACGCCGCGCGAGGAGAAGGTTATCAAGATGCGTTTCGGGCTGGAAGATGGCTCGGAGCACACGCTGGAGGAAGTCGGGCAGTCGTTCGCGGTAACGCGTGAACGCATCCGGCAGATCGAGGCGAAGGCGCTAAGAAAGCTGCGGCATCCATCGCGGTCGCGGAAGCTGCGAGCGTTTATGGATGGGGTGAGGGACTAAGGTCGAGGTCAGAGGTCAGATTGCAGAAGTGGGGCGCGAGCGATCGCGCCCTTTTTTTATTGCTCTGTCCGAGCCTTGCGGCCTGAACGGCAAACATAGCTGTGTGATTGTGGTCACGGCGGCAAGATTCGGGCGTCGGGATAATGAAAATGAAATTCAATTTCAACTGGCAGGCTGATTGAGTTTTCATTTTTTTGTGCTGTTAGTTGCGATTAAGTCGCATATAGGAAAGGCATCATCCATCATGGATTCGGGCGAGAAACTCATAAAACAAAGCAGGATTTACAGCTTCATACGGGTGGGCTGGGTAGCGGCGTTTTTTTTTGCGATCTTCCTCGCGTGCTGCCTGACGGCGTGGGCGGAGCCTGCGGCCAGCGTCTTCGGCATCGTTGCGGACCCGAGTGGCGCGGTGGTGGCCGACGCCAAGGTTACGCTGGATGACCTGGAGCACGGGGCGCAACTGACGGCGACGACGAACGGAGATGGCTCCTACGCATTTCTCAGTCTTGTGCCGGGCCGTTACCAGATTGAGGTCGCTGCAGCGGGATTCAAGCCTTATGCGCACGGTGATTTCGCACTCGACCCAGCGGCGGCCCTGAAACTGGACGTCGCGCTGGCGCTGAATTCGGAGAGCACAATCGTCGAAGTTTCGGCGGCGGGTCTTCAGGTGGACCTGTCTGATACCCAGATGGGAGAAGCCATCGCCGCGAGCAAAATGACCAACGTTCCGCTCAACGGCCGCAGCTTCACTGATCTGCTGGCGATACAGCCGGGCGTGATTCCCGCGAGTTCGGCACAACCGAATGCGGTGGTGATGTCTGGCTGCACAAGTACGCCCCCTTCGGGAGATCTGAACCCCGGCGATGTGTCGGTGAGCGGCCAGCGTGAAACCGCGAATGGCTTTATGGTCAACGGAAGTGTGGTCGAGGAGGACTTCAACAACGGCACGGCGGTGGTGCCCAACCTGGATTCGATCGAGGAACTCCGAGTGCTGACCAGCAATTTCGACGCTGAGTACGGGAATTTCAGCGGAGGCCAGGTACTGGTGGCAACCAAATCCGGTGGCAACCAGATCCACGGGAGCGCTTTTGAGTTCCTGCGCAATACGGATTTGGACTCGCGCAATTATTTCGGCAGCGAGCGAGCGACCTATGATCGTAATCAGTACGGCGGCACGGTGGGCGGACCTATCCGAAAAGAGAAAGCTTATTTTTTCGTCGATTATCAGGGTACGCAGATGACGCAGGGACAGGAGACGGGAAACATTGTGGTGCCGAGTCAGGCGGACCGAACGGGGAATATCACCGACCTCGGGGCGCAACTCACGGGCCACGTCAGCACAGATTTCTGGGCGGGACAGCTTTCAGCAAAGCTTGGCTACGCGGTGGCCGCGGGAGAGCCCTACTCGGCCGTGTTTCCGAATGCAGTGATACCGCAAAAGGCATGGTCGGCCCCGGCGACGTCACTGATGCAGTACATTCCGCAACCGACGGTTGGGTTGAATGTTTTCTCGAGCTCATCGGGAAATGAAACCCTAGGCGACAACAAAAGTGCGGCGCGCTTTGACGCCGGCACGCGATTCGGAAATTTACGGGCTACTATTTTATCGATCAATACACAATGGATAACCCGTACCCAACGGAGCAAGGCGGCGCGAACGTGCCAGGATTCAACGCGCTTTCCGAAGGCCGCGCGCAACTCTTGAGTGCCGGCCTGACGAAGGCATGGGGCGCCGGCATGGTGAACGAAACCCGCTTCAGCTACCTGCGCTACGGCAACGTGATTGGGCAGCCGATTGGCGGGGTGGGGCCGTCACTGGCTTCGCAAGGTTTTGTGGCGGGAAAGGGGACGCTGGGGATCGTCCCGCTGAATCCGGGTATTGAAGGTATCGAGAACGTCACATTCAACGACTTCACCATTGGCGTCGATGTAACCGGCGAACGGCAGGTCAACAACACTTTTCAGTGGAGCGATAATCTGTCGCGCGTGATGGGCGCGCATACGCTTAAACTCGGGGGCAGCTTTCACTTCGACCAGATCAACATCAACTCCAATTCAATCAACAATGGTTCGTTCGTTTTTCAAGGCACGGAAACCGGCTCTGACTTTGCCGATTATCTGCTGGGCATTGCCAGCACCTACGAACAGGGGGACGCGGGTCCGTTTTACATTCGCAACAAATACATCGGCGCTTTTGCGCAGGACAGCTGGCGGGTACGGCCGAACCTCATCCTCAATTATGGAGTGCGTTGGGATGTGCTGCCTCCCTGGCACGAGAAATACAACCAGCTTCAGACATTCGTACTGGGGCAGCAGTCGGAGGTTTATCCCGATGCTCCGCAAGGGATGGTTTTCCCGGGTGACCCCGGCATACCACGGTCGCTGGCTCCGACACGGTGGAACGATTTTGCTCCCCGTGTGGGTCTGGCCTACTCTCCTAATTTTGACGACGAAGTGCTGGCGAAGGTATTCGGCGGTCACGAGCAAAGCAGTATCCGAGCCAGTTGGGGCATTTTCCACACCGCGATTGAAGGACTGTCAGCAGGCATCATGAGCGCCTGCGCTCCCTACGGATACGACTATGACAGCACCGGCGGACATCCGATGTTCAACGAGCCGTTTGTCTCCGCGACTACGGGGTTGAGCAACGGGCAGCCGTTCCCTTCTCCGATCCCGGCGTTCGGGGCATCGCCCGGCCACCCGAACACTTCGGTCGACTGGTCGAAGTACGCTCCGATCACGGGAGACCCCGCGTTCTACTATCGCAACACATCGCCTTACACGGAAAGCTACACGCTCTCCTGGGAACGTGAACTCCGCGCCAGCACGACACTGAAGGTAAGCTACGTTGGGGCGCAAGCGCACCACCTGCTGGTCCTGACCTCGGCGGATCCGGGCAATGCGGCGCTCTGCCTGAGCGTCGCCAACCCGAGCCAGGTCGTGCCGGGAACCCCCACTTGCGGTCCCTTCAGCGAAGGCGGGGTCTTTACCAAGGCAGACGGCACCAGCGTGCAAGTCAGAGGACCGTTCAGTTCCGCGTTTGATGGAATCACGTATCAGAAAACGATTGGCTTCTCCAACTACAACGCACTTGAAGTCTCCCTTCGGCACAACAGCAGGTCGCTCGAAGTGATGGCGGGATACACGTACGGGAAGTCGCTGGATGATTCCTCGAGCCTGGCGGAGCCGGTGTATCCGATGGGGGCGGCGCTGACCAAGGCCATCTCGGCGTATGACATGCGCCAAAATTTCGTCGCCAGCTATCACTACAAACTGCCAGTCGCCGCGCTGCTACACGCGCAGAACGGCTGGACGACGGGCTGGGCGCTTTCGGGCATTACACGATTTGCCACGGGACTGCCCGTGACGCTCTACAACAACACCGACAGTTCGCTGCTCGGGAGCATGCCGAACGGCATTAACAACAACGGAGTGGACACTCCTTACTACCTGCCGGGCAAACTCGAAATCAACCACGATCCGCGGAATGGGCGAGCCGCCTTCAACACATCTCTGTTCCCTTCGAATGTCACACCCTACCTCGGACAACTGGGGAATGCTCGGCGGAGATTCTTTTATGGCCCGGGTCTGGTCAACTTCGATATGGCCCTGCAGAAGGAACTGGCCATCACTGAAGGCAAAGCAGTGCAGTTCCGGGCAGAAGGCTTCAACGTTTTCAACCACGCTCAGTTCTATGGAGCCTCGTCGGTGAATGGCAACATCAGTAGCGGCAGTTTCGGGCAGGTGGTGAGTGCGGCGAGTCCGCGGCTGGTGCAACTGGCGGTCAAATTCATGTTCTAGACTTTGTACCAGACGGGGACGCGACGTCACGCCGGGGGATCGCGCGCCTTTTTTGTGGCGGAGGAGGTTGGGCCGGCGGAATAACTGCGGCGCACGGAAGTAACATAGCGGATTGCACGTCCGGCCCTAGAATCTTTTTATGGACAAGATTCCTTGGCGCGTGCAGCTCGGTTTTGTGGCGGCGTGTTACGCGGCGGTTCTGGCGTTTGCGGCGGTGGCGATTACGGTACGCCATATGCTGGCCCTGCGTAATCCGGGCGACTTCAACGGAGGCATGGCGGCGGCGGGCGACTGGATGCTTGAGATTTTTATCGGGGGCCTCCTCCTGATTCCAACGTTTCTTCTGGCCTTCGTGATCCGCAAACGCGAGGCTATCTATACGGCATTCTCGAAGGTCCTTTTCGGCTTCAGCCTGACGGCGCCGATTAGTTTGGGGCTGATACTGGTGCCGGCAATCAGCCAGTCGGACACGGTCCTAGGCAATTTTTGTATGTATCGTCTGTTCGGCGCGCCCATGGTGATGACGTGGCTCGGTGTGAGCCGATTGCTGGCGCGATTCAAGCCAGCGAAACGATGGACCTCGAGCGCGTTGCTGGTCGAGGCTGGGAACATTGCGCTGGTGGTCGCTCTATTGTTTTTCTCCGGGAGGGCGCACCGCGGGTAGGAGAGGGTTGGCCTGCGCTGCCGGTGGACTTCGGCTTTTCGATAAGACCGTCGCGCTCCGCGTTCAGGGAGGGACGAGTAGCGAGTCCCTACGTGGTTTGAGATTGCGCGGACGGATCGCGGGCGGGGCGCCCGCGCCACACTAGCGCTGCTGCTAGAATCGTGGTATCTGCATGGAAGCCTCTCACATCCGCAATTTTGCGATTATTGCGCATATTGATCACGGAAAATCCACGCTGGCCGACCGGCTGCTGGAGCTGACCGGGTCGCTGGCGATGCGCGAAATGCAGGAGCAGGTCCTGGATTCGATGGATCTGGAGCGCGAGCGCGGGATCACCATCAAGGCGCACGCCGTCCGCATGCTGTATCCGGCGCAGGATGGGCAAATTTACCAACTCAATTTGATCGACACTCCGGGGCACGTCGATTTTTCCTACGAAGTATCGCGCTCGCTGGCCGCCTGCGAAGGGGCGCTGCTGGTGGTGGATGCCTCGCAGGGGGTGGAAGCGCAGACCCTGGCGAACTCTTACCTGGCGATCAATCACGGGCTGGAAATTATTCCGGTGATCAACAAGATCGACTTGCAGAGCGCCGATGTTGAGCGCACCAAGGAGATGATCGAGAGCGCGGTCGGGCTGGATGCATCCGATGCGTTGCTGATCAGCGCGAAGACGGGGCAGGGCGTGCCCGACGTTCTCGAAGCGATCGTGAAGCGGGTGCCACCGCCGAAGGGGTCACCGGAGCGGCATCTGCAGGCGTTGCTGTTTGATTCGTGGTTCGATCCGTATCGCGGCGTGGTGGTGCTGGCGAGGGTGTTTGAAGGCACGCTGCGCAAGGGCCAGAAGATCCGGCTGTGGTCGAACGGACATGTTTTTCAGGTGGAAACCCTGGGCGTGCTCACGCCCAAGCCGGCGGAGATCGACGAGTTAGTGGCGGGGGAAGTGGGATTCATCATCGCGAATATAAAAAATGTAGCCGACACGAAGATTGGCGACACGATTACGGATGACGACCGGCCGGCGATCCAGGCATTGCCGGGGTTTGAAGAAATCAAGCCCATGGTTTTCGCGGGCCTGTACACGGTGGATGCGCACGAGCATACGCAACTGCGCGAGGCGCTGGAGAAGTTAAAGCTCAACGATTCGTCATTCTTCTTTGAGCCGGAAAGTTCGGTGGCGCTGGGATTTGGGTTTCGCTGCGGCTTTCTGGGGTTGTTGCACATGGAGATCATTCAGGAGCGGCTGGAGCGCGAATACAATCTCGAGCTGATTACGACGGCTCCGGGAGTGCGTTACCAGATCACGAAGACCGATGGACAGGTGATCGAAGTGGATAATCCGTCGCGATGGCCGGACGTCAGCGAGATCGCGAAGGTGGAAGAGCCGGTGATTCTGGCGGTGATTTTGACCAATGAAGAATATGTGGGTGGCATTCTGAAGCTGGTCGAAGAAAAGCGCGGGAAGCAGAAGAGCTTTGAATACGTCAGCTCTTCGCGGGTGATGCTGCAATATGAACTGCCGCTGAATGAAATTGTGCTCGATTTTTACGATCGGCTGAAGTCGGTATCGCGGGGATATGCTTCGCTCGACTATCACCTCTCGGGCAACTGGGTATCGCCGATGGCAAAGCTTGACATTATGGTGGCGGGCGAGCCGGTCGATGCGCTCTCGACGATCATCCATCGTGATTTTGCCTATGATCGCGGGCGGGCGCTGGCGGCAAAGATGAAGCAGTTAATCCCGCGGCAGATGTTTGAAGTGGCGATTCAGGCGGCGATTGGAGCGAAGGTCATTGCGCGGGAAACGGTGCCGGCCATCCGCAAGAACGTGATCGCCAAGTGTTACGGCGGCGACATTTCACGCAAACGCAAGCTGCTCGAGAAACAGAAAGAGGGCAAGAAGCGGATGAAGCGCATCGGGCGCGTGGATATTCCGCAGGAGGCCTTCCTGGCGGTGCTGAAAGTGGGCGAAGACAGCAACTAGCCAGCAACGTGAAGCGTCACATCCCGTCATAGTTCGGGCCGCCGCCACCCTCGGGTGGGACCCAGGTAATGATCTGGTAGGGATCCTGAATGTCGCAGGTCTTGCAGTGCACGCAATTGGCGGGATTCAAACTTATGCGCTTGCCGTTGGGCGCAGTGCTATCGTCGACCATTTCGTAGACGTTTGCGGGACAGAAGTTCTGGCAGGGGCTGCCAAATTCTTTGACGCAACGGTCGTTGCAGATGTTGGTGTCGTGAATGATCAGATGGGCCGGCTGATCCTCTTCGTGTTTGGTGCCGGAGTGATAGAGGTCGGTGAGTTTGTCGAAGGTGAGTTTGCCATCGCCCCTGGCGGGACCGAGGAGAGGCGCTTCCGCTCCGCCGTCGGCAGGCAGTTTAGCCACGGGTTGCAGGTTTTCATAGCCCGCGTGTGACGGTACGCGATTCCGCAAGCCGCCGGGGAAGATATCCTGCAGCACGGTGTTGATCATGCCGGCGACCATGCCGTTTTCGAATCCCTGGTGGAAGTTGCGCACGGGCCACAATTCATCCTGAATCCAACTGGTTTCGACGCGCCGCTGGAATGTACCGAGCATAGCGGCCGAGGTGTCGGACTTCACCAGCGCTTCGAACGCGGTTTCGGCGGCCAGCATTCCGCTCTTGATGGCGAGATGGATGCCTTTCAGGCGAGCGGAATTCAGGAAGCCGGCGGAGTCTCCGATGATCATCCAGCCGTCTCCACCGAGCGGCGGCAGCGACCACCATCCACCATAGGGAAGCGACTTGGCGCCGTAGCGGATCATCTTGCCACCGGCGAGTAATTTGGAGATGAAAGGGTGCTGCTTGAAGGTCTGCAACACATGCTGCGGATCGAGCCGCGGGTCCTGGTAATCAAGGCCGGTGACGAAGCCGAGCGAGACGATGTTGTCTTTGGAGCCATAAATCCATGCGCCACCGTAATCCTTGGTGGAAAGAGGATAGCCCATGGTGTAGATCACTTCACCGGGCGCGATTCGGCCGGATGGGAGCTCCCAGAGTTCTTTCACGCCGCAGCCGTAGGTCTGCGGATTGCGATCTTTCATCAGGTCAAATTTCTGGATGAGTTGCTTGGTGAGCGATCCGCGAGTGCCTTCGGCGAGGACCACGACCTTGGCCTTCAGGTCATAGCCCGGCTCGAAATTTGATTTGGGCTGGTTCTGTTTGTCGACGCCCTTGTCGTCGGTGCGGACGCCAATGACGCGATCGCCATCGGGGGCTTGTTCGTAGAGCAGTTCCGATCCGGCAAAAGAGGTGAAAATCGTGATTCCCGCCTCTTCTACCTTGCTTGCGAGCCACTTCACGAAACGGTTGATGGAGATGACATAGTTGCCATGATCCTGCAGCGGCGGAGGCGTGATCGGGAGCTGGTGATGATCCTTGCGGGTGAGGAAGTAAACCGCTTCTTTGTGGACCTCGGCGTCGAGTGGCGCTTCGCGCTCGAATCCGGGAAGCAGCTCTTTCATGGATCGCGGGTCGAGGAGAGCGCCGGAAAGACAATGCTGCCCGGCTTCGCGCGCTTTTTCGAGCAGGTAGATATTTTCCTTGCTCAGCTGGGCGCCAGGATGATGGGCATTATGATCGTCGATCAATTGCGAAAGGCGCAGGGCGCAGGCCATGCCCGCGGGTCCGCCGCCGACGATGACGACGTCGGCCGGCATTTCGGGATGCTCGATGTTGGGAAGAGGTTTGCGGAAGATCAGCATATGGGAAACCAGCCTTTGGATTTTCAGCTCCTGATATGAGCACAGAGTTTCTTTTGCGGACCCATGCCGATCGGGCGCACGATGGAAAACGCTCTCCGAAAACCCTCTATCATACGCGTAAATGGGAGCCAGCGGCGCAGTGCGCTCCAACATCCTGCCTCACCATTTCTTGAAGATGACAGCGACGGCGCACACCATCAAGGCAAATCCGGCATAGTAGTTCCACTTCAGCGACTGGTGGAAGTAAAGGACCGAGAAGACCGAAAACACGGTCAGCGTGATCACCTCCTGGATGGTCTTCAACTGCGCCAGAGTGAACTCGTAGGAGCCGATGCGGTTGGCCGGAACCTGGAAACAGTATTCCGCAAAAGCGATGATCCAGCTGATGACAATAACCTTTAGGAGCGGAGCTTGGCGATATTTCAAGTGGCCATACCAGGCAAAGGTCATGAAAATGTTGGAGCAAGTAAGGAGGAGAATCGTCTTCATGACGGATATGTTGCCGGATTTTCGAGCGCGGTTGCAACCCGGAGGGAGGGCCGGCGGACGCGCGGCTGTCCACCATTAAACGAGCTTTATTTCGGCGACGGCCTCGCGGATTGCTTGCAGCAATCCATCCATCTGGGCGGGTGTTCCAACGGTGATTCGAACACATCCAGCGCAGCCTGGCTGGGCCGACGAGTCGCGGACCTGAATGCCGCGGCGCCCGATCGATTCCACGAAGGCTTTCACCTTCGGACCGATTTTCGGACCAGAACGAAGTTGGTCTGGCTGGGCCAGAAGCGCAAACCCATCTCCTGGAGCAGATGTGACAACCGCTGGCGGCTCTGCTTCACGTCCGCGACATGCTCACGAACGAAGGGCTGATCGGCTAGCGCCTCTTCGAGACAAGCGAGCGCCACGGAATTTACATTGAAAGGCAAGCTCAATCCGCGCAGGTAGCCGATTTGCTGCGCGGTGCCGGTGAGCACGCCGATGCGAATCCCGGCAAGCCCGTAGGCCTTGGACAAAGTCCGCGCCACGAAGAGGTTGGAGTGGCCGGCCAGATCAGGGAGCAGGGTTTCGCCATCGGAGAACTCGAAGTAGGCTTCGTCGACGATCACCGCGGCGTCAGGCGCCGCTTCCACAATGCGCAGCAGATCGGCGCGTGCTGCCATCAGCCCGGTGGGGTTATTGGGATTCGCGATAACGATTACCCGAGTGCGCGGCGTGATGTGAGCCAGCAAAGCAGCGATGGGAAGGGCCAGATCTCCGGCCGAATGCAGGCGGACGACTTGTGCGCCGAGGGCGTGGCCGAGCACCGGATAGAGTACGAAAGTCGGATCGGCAAACAGCAACTCATCGCCGGGGCTGAGGTACGCGGTAAACAGGAGGGACAAGGCCTCGTCCATTCCATTGGTGAGCAAGACCTGATCGGGCGCGAGGCCGAGGAAGTTCGCGATCAGCTGCTCGCCCGGTTCGCGCTGCGGATAGAGCGATACTTCCGACGCGGAGAGCGAATGCAGGCGGGCCAGCACTCGGGGCGAGCATCCCGCCATACTCTCATTGAGATCGAGGCTCAGCCCGGCGCGGCTTCCGATGGGCGAATGATAGGGGCTGAGGCTGGCGACCGATGCTCGTGGCTTCAGCATGGGATGGGACTCAAGGGAATGAGGGTGAACATTACGCGATGAGTTTACTGGATCGCGCTCGTAGAGACGAGGCTTGGCGCGTCCGGGCCAGGATCCGACCGTGCCAGGATCTGCCCAGGTCGGGATCTGTCCAGGCCAGGATCAAGGGCCGTTTGAGCGTCGTCGCCTGATCCGTCGTCATACTTCGTCGCGCCGCGCGAACTTGACGGCCGCAAAAATGACGGTGCAGATGAGGAAATCCAAGAGCAAGCCCCAGTCCTCCTGGAAGAGCGCATGTCTTGCCACACGAGGCAGGTGCGGCATGAGGACGAAGTAGATGACATTGCCGGCCAGGACGGCCACGAGAGCGTCGAGAAAATTCTTCATCGTCGTCCGTGTCCGCCGCCTTTGCTGATCCGTCGCCACTGCTGGCCTCCGCCGGTTCTAAAATCTCCTGCTAACATCGCATAAGATGCTGGAACCATCGACGGCAGTGCAGTACGTAAAAGGAATCGGCCCGCGGCTGGCCGAAGTGCTTGCTGCCAAAGGAATTGCCACCGTCGATGATCTTCTGCATTACCTTCCTTTCCGTTATGAAGACCGGCTGAACCCGCGTTCGGTGGCCGAGTTGCGGGCGGGAGAGATGGCGACGGTGATTGCTGAAGTCCGCAACTCGGGACTCTTTCGTACCCGGCGCGCGCCGATCTTCCAGCTCACGGTAGGCCAGGGCCGCACGAAGTTAAAGTGCCTCTGGTTCAATGCCGCCTATCTGCAGGATCGCTTTCAAGCGGGACAAATGGTCGCGCTTTACGGCAAGGTGGAAGCAGACCGCGACGGGCACCTGCAGATCATGCAGCCGCAATTCGAGATTCTTGGGGACATGAACGAAGAGGGCGGAGCGGATGAGGCTGAAAAAAGGGCGGCGGCTTCGCTGGAAATTGGACGGATTGTTCCGATCTACGAATCGACCGGCCAGGGCAAACTGACGCCGCGCTGGTTTCGGCGGATTATTCGCTGGGCGCTGGACAATCTGAACCCCGATCTTGCGGATCCGATTCCGACTGCGGTGCGCGAGCATCTTGGCCTGGTCTCGGTGCGCGAGGGACTGTGGAAGGTGCACTGGCCGGATGCGGGAGAGAGTTTTTCGGATCTGCAATCGTCGCGGACGGCGGCGCATATTCGGATGATCTTCGATGAGCTGTTCTTTATTGAACTGGGACTGGAACTCAAGCGGCGCGAGCAGAAGGCGCAGACCGGAATCGCATTTCAACTGGATACGAAGGTTCGCGAGGCCATCAAAAAGATACTTCCGTTTCATCCGACGGCGGCGCAGAAGCGAGTGCTGAAGGAGATTGCGACCGATATGCAGCAGAGGCATCCCATGCGGCGCCTGCTGCAGGGAGATGTGGGCTCGGGCAAAACGATTGTGGCATTTCAGGCGGCGATTATCGCCATTGAAAATGGCTATCAGGTAGCGTTGATGGCTCCGACGGAAATTCTGGCGCAGCAGCATTATTTTTCCGCGCGGCAGATTCTCGAACGAGCGGGATACCGCATCGTGCTGCTGACCGGCTCGCTGGAACAGGAGCGCAAGCGCGATGTGCGGCGCCACATCGCGCAAGGCAACGCCAATCTTGTAATCGGAACGCACGCGCTGATTCAGAACCGCGTCGAATTTGAAAAGCTTGGACTGGTGGTGGTGGACGAGCAGCATCGCTTCGGGGTGATGCAACGGCTGAAGCTGATGAAGAAAGCGGACGAAGCCAGCGACCCCGAGCCGGATGTGCTGGTGATGACGGCTACGCCGATACCTCGCACCCTCGCGCTCACGCTTTACGGCGATCTTGACGTTTCGGTACTCGATGAACTTCCTCCGGGACGAACGCCTGTCATCACTCGCTCGGTGCCGGACGAGCGCGCGCCCGAAGTGTGGGATTTCGTCCGCAAGCAGGTCGCGGCTGGACATCAAGCCTACGTCGTTTATCCGGTGATCGAAGAGAACGAAGAGCGCGAACTGAAGGCGGCCGAGCAGATGCACCGGCAGTTGCGGGAAAAGATCTTTCCCGAACTGCATGTCGGATTGCTGCATGGCCGTCTCGATGCCGACAAAAAAGAGCATGTGATGCGCGAGTTTCAACAGGGCAAGATCGAAATTCTGGTGGCAACGACGGTGATCGAAGTGGGAGTCGATGTTCCGAACGCAACCGTGATGGTGATCGAACACGCCGACCGCTTTGGGCTGGCGCAACTCCATCAATTACGCGGGCGCATCGGCCGCGGCGCGGCGAAGTCTTACTGCGTACTGATGCGCGGCGGCAAGGTATCGGAAGAAGGCGAAAGGCGCCTGGAAGCCATGGTGCGCTGGCATGATGGCTTCCAGATCGCGGAACTGGATCTCGAGCTGCGCGGGCCGGGGGAATTTTTCGGGACGAAGCAGGCGGGCATTCCGAGCTTTCGCGTGGCCGATCTCCTTCGCGATCGCGAACTGCTGGAAGCAGCAAAACGCGAGGCTGCGTTGGTGATCTGCGGGCCGAATGCCGAGACATCGAAAGAAGAAATTGACCGGGCGCTGCGAGAGATGCGGTCGCGCTGGGCGCTTAGCTATGGGTTGGTTGAGGTTGGCTAGGTTTTTGTCCCGCCCCAAAAAATTCCAATCCGCCAACCATCTCCGCCAACCCTCAGCTGCTTGCGCTTTGCATCCGGTGGAAATGCGAGGTTGCGCTATGCTAAAGACTCCGGGCTCCAAAGTGGCGCACTCTGATACGCATGGCCAACTCTGCGGTTGACATCCTGCCGGCATCGTCGAAGCGGAAGCTGATTCTGGCGGGTCAGACAGCCTTTCTACCGACCGGCGTTCTCACCACGTTGCTCGGGCCGATGCTGCCGATCCTGATGGTGCACTGGGCGATGGATGACGCCCGCGCGGGGGATCTTTTTCTGGTGCAATTTCTGGCGTCGCTGGTGGGGGTACAACTCTCCGGCGTCTTGCTCTCGCGGTGGGGGTTTCGTCCGGCGTTTCTATCGGGGTTGCTTTTAATGGCTAGCGGAGTGGCCAGCCTGTATCTGGGCGGGTTTTGGCTGGGGATGTTCTCGGTTGCGGTGTACGGTTTGGGGTTGGGACTGATCATTCCTTCCGACAATCTGCTGGTGGCGGAACTCAGCGGCGGAGCGGACCCGGCTTCACCGGAGGCTTCACGAGCGGGCGCGGTGAGCCTGTTGAACTTCTTCTGGGGCGTGGGCGCGGTGTTTTGCTCGCTGATGGTGGCCTGGTCGGCAGCGCACAAGCTATTGCCGGTTTTTCTCGGCGGGGTGGCGTTGTTCCTTCTGGCGCTGGTGTGGGCCACGCGCAATCTGCATTTTCCCCCCGCGGAAACTTCGGCAAAATCGTCGGCTGCATGGATCGATATGGCGAAGAGTCCCGCGATTTGGATTTTCGCGGCCGTCTTCTCTCTCTATCCCGGAGCGGAAACGGCGGTGGGGGGATGGATCGGCTCGTATGTATCGCGGCTGGGGGCGCGGGGCGCGGCGATGGCCTCGATGATGCCTGCATTTTTCTGGTCGGCGCTCACCGTCGGCCGGGCACTGGGTAGCGTTTTGTTGCGCGGCGTTTCGGAACGCCGTGTGTTGCGCGCGGGTTATGCGGGCGGAGCAGCGGGCATCGGACTGATGATCTGGGCTCCATCACTGGCGGGCGTTATTGTTGGCGCCATGATAACGGGACTTAGTTTCGCAACTTTGTATCCCATCACCGTGGCACGGCTCTCGGAGCGGTTCGGCGTTGCCGCGCGCAGCATTGGCGCGGTCATGTTTTCGCTGGCGTCGGTCGGTCCGGCGGTGCTTCCGTGGATGGTCGGCGTAATATCTCATGCCACCGGCAGTCTGCGCGCGGCCATGGTGGTACCGCTTGGGGCTACCGTCATTCTCTTTGTTATCCATCTTTTCGAGTGGTGACGCCGGAGGTTTCCCAGACGGGAGCGGCGGTGGCGAGGCTTATCGTTGCGACTGCGACGCTTTGGCTCGTTTGCGTTCTGTGAGCCGAAGCGGCGCTGTGGATGCGAGTTCCACGCGGTTGCGGCCTCTGTGCTTGGCACGGTAGAGAGCCTGATCGGCCGCCTGGATCACTTGCTCGGGCTGGCGGTAGCGGGTGCTGGGTTCGGCTGCGCCTATGCTGACGGTTACGGATAAACGGTCAGGGCCGTGATGCGACGTTTCGGGTGCGGATTTTTTCCTGGTTGACCTCCGGCGATCGGACTGTCCGCTGCGCAGTTCTTGATTCGGGTCGCCACTTTTATCGGCACTTTTCCCGCCACGTTGCTCGGCACTCTTCTCGGCACTTTTCTCGGCGCGGCGGTCGGCGCCCCGTACATGGAAGGTGGATTGTTCAATCAGTTGGCGTAGCGCGTCCAGATGCTCATAGGCCTCTTTGGCCGAGGTTCCAGGAAAGACGATGGCAAACTCTTCGCCTCCGCAGCGGAAGGCCTGGCCGTTGCCGCCGACTTCCGACAAGCGCTTCGCCACCATGCACAGCACCTGATCGCCGACGTCGTGTCCGTAGGTGTCATTGAATTTCTTGAAATGATCGATATCGACGATGCCGATGGCGTATTGCTGATCGAGCGAAAGCAGGGACTCGTTGAAGGCGCGGCGACCGCGGATGCCGGTGAGTTCATCGTGGTAGGCGAGCACATAGGAAGTTTCGATCATCGACGCGGCCAGGATGAGGGCGGCGGTGGCGACATAGGCGTCGGACATTCTGCCGACGGGAGCGAATTGCAGCCACAGGAAAACGGCGGCGACGGCCCAGACAAATCCGGGCTCGATGGGCTTGCGCGTCAGAAAAAAACGGCGGACTAAGACGGCGATGGCGGCCGCGAAGCTCAAGAAAATCCACAGCGGGATGGCCGCCGTCCCGATGGGGTGAGCGTTGGCCGGACTATTTTCCGGGCGGCAGAGAATGGCGAAGGCCACCGATTCGAGGAAGAGCAATGAGAAGCGCGGCGCGATTCCGGCGAAGATCAGTCCGCGCTCGCGCATGGAGGCGAAGGCAATGAAGTTCAGCGGAAGCAGCAGGGCGGCGAGCGCGACCGCCATGCGGCCGGGTCCATAGCGGACCTGACCGCGGGCAAAGAAATCCACCGCGCGGTGCGCGAGCAGCACAGCCAGCAGCGAGAACAGGACACGGCTGGAGTTGAAACGCCACGCGAGAAGCAGTCCGGCAGTAAACGCACCAACGTAATAGAAGGAGAGCGAGGGCGCGACCTGGAGAAACAAAGAACTGTTGATGAGCGTGGCCGCCAGGGCCAGCAGCAAGCCGCCGGGAACCAGCCACGCCTTCCAGGTCCGCGCGTTCACATCTTCAGCATACGGCAGGCAGTGTTGCCAGGCGATTACGTTTTCGGGAACCGCCATACCGCTACTGCACCGGCCTCGACGGGTGGTAGTCTTCCATGTTCATGGCTTCCCTATTCACGCGTCGCGCCCAGAATCGCAGGCTGTATCCCGGCCTTCGCATTGCCATCGATACCGGGGGCACGTTCACCGATTGTGTGTGGTGGGAAGACGGCGAACTGAGGACTCTGAAGGTGTTCTCGACGCCTGACGATCCCTCGCGCGCCATTGCTGAAGGTCTTCAGAAAATCAGCGAAGCTGCCGGAAAAGGTGTTGCGACGGCAAAGACGGCAAAAAAGAAGCTCGTCGCAGGTCGCATCCTGACTCTGCTGCACGGTACGACGGTGGGCACCAATGCTTTGCTGCAAAGAGAGGGCGCTCGCGTTGCTTTGATCACGACTGCGGGATTTGAAGATGTCATTGAGATCGGGCGGCAGGCGCGTCCCCGCCTGTACGACTTCTTTTTCGATCGAGTGGCGCCGCTGGTCGAACGCGAACTGCGCTTTGGCGTCAGGGAGAGGACTGATTCTGAAGGCAATATTCTGGAGCGCCCATCCGAAGCAGAATTGCATCGGCTGAGGGAAGCGGTGCAGAAGGCCGCACCGGAAGCCATCGCCGTTTCGTTGTTGTTCTCCTTCGCAAATCCGGAAAATGAAGTCACCGTGGCCGCAGCCCTGGCTGGCGTGGGCAAGCCTTTCTCGCTGTCTCATCGAATCCTGCCGGAATTCAGAGAATACGAGCGCACCAGCACGGTCGTGGTGAACGCCTACCTGCAACCCCTGATGCAGAGCTATATGGAACGACTGGCCCGGCGGGTCGCGCAGTACACTCGGGGATCGGACTCCGGCGCGGCCAAGAAAGGGAGCGAGCCGCGCATCTTTGTAATGCAATCGAGCGGCGGCATTACCGCGCTCGAGTCGGCGGCGCGCGAGCCGGTGCGCACAGTGCTCTCCGGTCCGGCGGGTGGATTGGTGGGCGCGGCAGCCATGGCTGCGCGCAGCGGATTCCGGAAGATCCTTTCCTTCGATATGGGCGGAACATCGACCGATGTGGCAGCGATCCAGGGCGCGATTCGAACCGGGGGCCAGGCGGAGGTAGCCGGGCTTCCGGTGGGCGTTCCCATGCTGGAGATTCACACAGTGGGCGCGGGCGGCGGATCGCTCGCTCGCTTCGATGCCGGCGGCTCGCTGCGGGTAGGGCCCGAATCGGCGGGCGCGGATCCTGGCCCGATCTGCTATGGACGCGGAACCGAGCCGACGGTGACCGATGCCAACTTGCTGATGGGCCGGCTTCGCGCCGAGCGTTTTCTCGGCGGTGAATTCAAGCTCGATAGCGAGCGAGCACGGCGAATCACGCTCGAATGGCTCAAGAGACATGGCTCGCGCTTAAGTGTTCAGCAATTCTCCGCAGGTATCGTACGGGTGGTGAACGCGAATATGGAGCGCGCTCTGCGCGTGGTTTCGATCGAGCGGGGATATGATCCGCGGGAATTTGCTTTGGTGGCTTTTGGCGGCGCGGGCGGCTTGCACGCCTGCGAACTGGCGGAGGCGCTGGCCATCCCGATGGTAATGATACCGGCGCGGCCGGGAGCGCTTTCAGCATTCGGAATCCTGATCAGCGATGTGGTCAAGGATTATTCGCGCACACTTCTGTGGCGATTAGGCGAGGGCTTTCCGCACGCCAAGCTGCAAAAAGAATTCCGTAAGCTGGAGGAGGCGGCGCAGAAGGAGTTTCGCGCCGAGGGATGGCGAGGTGAGCCGCTCTGGGAAAGAAGTCTCGATCTGCGGTACCGAGGTCAGGGCTATGAACTCAACGTGCTGGCCGCGCCGAACGCCAGCGCTCGCGTTCTCGCCGCGCAATTTCATCGTGAACACCAGCGGCGTTACGGATATCACCATGCCGGACGAGAGATTGAACTGGTTACGCTGCGTCTGCGGGCTGGTTTGCGTATACCGCAGCCTCGCCCAGCGCGCAGGAAAGCGGATCGCGGGCACCCGGCTTCGGGCGCGCTGCCGGTGGAGCGCGTGCCGGTATGGTTTCAAGACAGAGCAGTGAACACGCCGGTATTTGAGCGGGAGACTCTTTTGGCGGGACGCCCAATGCTGGGGCCGGCTGTGGTCACGGAATACAGCGCTACCACGGTGATTCCGCCAGGAAATAGATTTTGCGTGGATGAAGGGAACAATCTGGTGATCAAGATCGGGCGGGCGCACAGACCGGTGCCCCGCTGACGCTCATTCTTCGTCCCGCTGACGCTCATTCTTCGTCCGGGTCTTCTTCGTCCGGGTCTTTCTTTTCCTCGATCGCCATATCCTTTAATTCGCTGGACTCGAACACGTCGCCGCATTCCTGGCATTCCACATATTCGGAGTCTTCGTCGCGCGACACGATCTGCACTCGTGGATGTTTACACTGCTCGGGATTGACTTTCTTGGGGGTGGCTTGCGACGGCTGGCCTTGGATCATAGGCTTTAAACTGCTCAACTCTTGCGAGGAAACGGAGCCCGTGCCAAATTTTCCGATATTTTGCGGCGGTTGGCGGTGGATGTCAAGTCCCCTTGGGCCGGGGTAGAGGATCAGTTTGAAAGAGACATTCCATCAGCGGCTGGAAGCCGCGGTTGATTGCGCGGGAGTTACGGCACAAGTGGAACTCGTGCCCTTCCCAAAGCCGCCGTGCGTCGAGTTTTTCCGCAACTGTGGAATGCCTGCAGCAGACGCGAGAACGGGGTGCTGATCTACCACTTTCTGCTCATTGCTCCGCCGCAAAGTTTATGGTACTTTCGCCGCTCATGTCGGGGCTGCTTTCAAAACTCGGTTTCGGCTCGACAGCGGAAGAGGCGCCGCGGATCGTGCAGGGGGAGAGCCCCCCACTCCAGGGCGCTGACATGGCGGTAGCTTTTTTCTCGACGCGCGCGGGCGGAGATTTGCATGATTTCCGGCGGGTGGGCCCGCAACGCCTGCTCTTCGGATTGCTCGACGTGGCGGGCAAACGCGAAACCTGTGCTCCGGTTCTGCAGGCGGCGCAGGCCTGTTTCCGCGCCTGCGGCGAGGAAATCTTCAACGCCACGGAGCTGAACGAGTCCGAAGCCATGATCGAGTTGTCGCGCCGGCTGAATCTGGAGATCATGCGCGCGGCGGGAGGGGTTCGCAGTTGTCCCGCCTTCGCCGGTTGCTACAACGAAGAACTGGGGACGGTTTGCTACGTCAACGCAGGTCACACACCCGGCCTGCTGCGCGATGACACGAGCGTCGTCGAATTGCCGGCCACGGGCCTGCCGCTCGGCTTGTTTTCGCTGGCGCCCACGGACGCGCGCATTGTCGGCCTCGCGCCCAACGGTTCGCTGGCGGTGGTTTCGCGGGGCGTGGTGGAGGCCGAATCCAAGAAGGCGGAGTTTGGTCTGGACGGTGTCAGGATGGTGATGCAGGCCCAGCCTTCTTCGGCGCAGGAACTTTCTCAGCGCATCCTCGTCAGCGTGCAGGAATTTATGCACATGGCGCCCAAGCATAATGATGTGACTGCCCTCACGCTGATCCGAAGAAGTTAAAGGCGAGAAGTTAAAGGCGAGAAGATAAGACGCTCGGAGTTAAATCGCTCCTCGTCGCTGATTCCCGATTGCATTGGCCTCCAGGACGCCGTCAGCGTAAAATGTAGACACAATTTCCCCTCGGGTTTTACCCAGGTTTTAAGAGAGTGTTCATGAAGACGACCAGACTTGCGCTGCTGCTCGCGGTAGGAGTTGGGCTGTTGCTTCCATTGCTGTCACGGGCCGATACGGTGGTGGAAGAGATCATCGCCCGGGTCAACAATGAGATCATCACGCGCTCGGAATATGTCCGCAGCCGCGATCAGCTTAAACAGGAAGTTCAGCAACAGGATCCCTCGAACGCGGACAGCGATTTTTCGGAGAAGCAGAAGGACGTTCTCCGCGACCTGATTGACCAGCAGCTTCTCCTGCAAAAAGGCAAGGATCTCGGCATCACCGGCGACACGGAACTGGTCAAGCGCCTCGATGAAATGCGCAAGGAAATGAAGCTCGAAACCATGGAAGACCTGGAGAAGGCGGCGGAAGCGCAGGGCGCGTCGTATGAAGAGTTCAAGCAGAACCTGCGCAACCAGATCATCACGCAGCGCGTGATCGGCCAGGAAGTGGGCTCGCACCTCGCCCTCAACAAGGAAGACGAAAAGAAGTTCTATGAGCAGCATCGAGCCGAGCTGGAGCATCCGGAACAGGTTCGGCTGAGCGAAATTCTGATCGCCCCGAAGACGCCGCCCGAAAAACCGGCCGCCGCGGGCGCAAAGCCGGAACCGCCATCCCAGGCCGAGACGGATGCCGCGTTGGCCGCTGCCCAGGCCACAGCGCAGGACGTGCTGCAGCAACTTCAGAAGGGTGCAAAGTTTGAAGACTTGGCCAAGAAATATTCCGATGGACCATCGGCCAAGACGGGCGGCGATCTCAGTTATTTCAAGCGCGGCACACTTGCGCAAGAACTCGAAGACAAGGTGTTCGCGCTGAAAGCCGGTGAGACGACGGACGTGATCCGCACCAAACAGGGTTACGTGATCCTGCTGGTGACCGAGCATCAGATGGCGGGCATTCCCACCCTGAAGGAAGTGGAGCCGCGCATCCAGGACGCGCTCTATATGCAGAAATTGCAACCCGCCTTACGGGCCTATCTGACGACCTTGCGGGAAGATGCCTTCATCGACGTCAAAACCGGTTATGTGGACGCGGGCGCGAGCGCCAAGCAAACCAAGCCTATCGAAACCACGGAGAAGGAAGATAAGGCAAAGAAACTGAAAAAGAAGAAGCTGGGCGTGTTTTAGGCTATCTCGGGGGCTCATGAAAGAGTTTTTTATCTCCGGATGTTCGCAGCACGAAAACAAGATCGTCACCACCAGCTTCGTGGTCGCATCGAAGCAGGTGAAGGCCAAGAAAAACGGCGAGCCCTATCTGGCGCTGGTGCTGGCCGACCGCACCGGCCAGCTCGAAGCCAAGATGTGGGATAACGTCGAGGAGTTCATTGCGGTTTTCGAACAGGACGACTTTCTCAAAATCAAGGGCCTGATCAACAAGTACAAGAACCGTTTTCAGCTCACCATTCATAAACTGCGTCGCATGGAAGAAGCTGAAATCGACTACACCGATTACCTTCCGAAAACGAGCAAGGATATTGGCGAACTCTGGCGGACGCTGACCGAGTTTGTGTCGAGCTTCGAGAATCCGCACCTGAAGGCGCTGGTCGAGCTGTTCATGGCGGATGCGGAGATTGCCGAGCGCTATCGCAACGCTCCCGCGGCCAAGACGCTGCATCACGCCTACATCGGCGGACTGCTGGATCATGTGGTCTCGCTGTTTACGTCCTGCGATCTGATGTGCCGCAACTATCCGCAAGTCAATCGCGATCTGTTGCTGACCGGAGCCTTCCTGCATGACATCGGCAAGATTCAGGAACTGACGTACAACCGGGCATTTTCCTACACGACGCGCGGCCAACTGCTGGGGCACATGATTATCGAGTTGGAGATGCTGCAGGCGAAGCTGGCCCAGTTGCCCGGCTTTCCAGCGGAACTGAAAACGCTGCTTGAACATCTGATCATCAGCCATCATGGGCAATACGATTTTGGATCGCCGAAGCTGCCGATGTTCCCGGAAGCGCTGATGCTGCACTATCTGGACGACCTGGATTCGAAAATGGAAGCGATGCGAGCTCACTTCCAGCGCGAGGCGGAACTGGACGGACCGTGGACCGGTTATAACGCTTCGCTCGGCCGCCCGCTGCTTGACTCGCGAAAATTCCTGCAGGGCGAGAAGGTGACCGCAGCCAAACCTGCTCCGGCCACGGAAGACTCGAGCGCTCCCGCGGCGGCGCCGGCGGCGGAGCACCCAGGCCCCGAGGCGCCGTTGTTCGATCTGCTGAGCGAGCAGAAAGCCTGAATCGAGCGGAGATGCCTTGCGCAAAAACAGCAGCCGCCCGGAGTTGGTATCCAGGCGGCTGGTGTTGATCGAGGTGGCTCGTTCTGCGGGCCGTGCCTCCGATTTATGAGAGGAAGAACTCTTTCGCCAGGGGCAGCCATTCCTTGTCTGGAATCTGGCTGGCCAGGTTGCAGATCGCTTGACCACCGTCCTGCGCCAGCGCTCCGGCGAAGGCCATCGGCATACGGCGTTGCAGGCGGCCGGCCGACTCTTCTGTCCACCAGCGGGCCAGCGGGCCACCCAGCAGATTCTTAAAGCTCGTCTTCGCGTCGGGAGCGTTGACCGTTAAAAGCCAGCCTTCTCCGTAAGGGTCAGCCAGCGCCAGCTTGGCATTCCTGGCCACAGCTTCGTTGATATCCGACACGGTGCCTTCGATCGGGGAGACCATATCGACGGCAATGTCGTCGTGATAAACGGTGCATAGCTTCTGGCCCTGGCGGATCCACTGGCCGCGTTGGGGCAGCTTAATGTTTTCGATGGTGCCGGTGAGCTTGGAGGCGAAGTCATCCATGCCGACGCGCACCAGGTTCGTGCTCTCGCTCAATGCCCAGGTGTGGCCGGGGTGATAGCGGAGATTTTCCGGTAGCGCGAATCCGGCGACCAGCGCGGGCTGAAGACGTGGGACAACCTCTTCATGCCGGGTTGCAGCCGGGCTAACCTGCAAGGTTCGTTCGGCGGCGCGGCGGCTGCGAAAATAATCGATGAGTAAGAAGGCGGTGAAAGTGAAGAGAACCAGCAGGACTGTCATAAGTCACCTCGGGGTGAGGGCCGTTTCTTTCCGAGCCACTCAACACTTTTACTAAAGGCAATCGCCGGGCCAAAGTGGCGCAAAGTTTTCTTGCGCGGAACCAGCGCGCAATGTCCCTTGAAACAGTGTAGTTAGACGATGGGCCCGGTTAGGAGGCTGGCTGGTCTGAGGAAGTTGTCAAGCTGGGGTTGATAGAATTCGCAACAGGGCAAGGCTCATTTTGGCCAGGTTTAGAGAATCGCACGGCCGGTCAGGGCTTAGAATCATTCTCTTAGCGGTCGAAGAGGCGGAGATGAAATTTACAACAGGGTAAGCGGAAGAATGCAACAGCGCTGATTTGCGACGGGCCTCACACAAATGTCTTCGGTCTTCGGTCTTCAATCTTCAATCTTCAATCTTGAGTCTTCAGTCTGAGACATGCTGTTAGAGTGTCGCGGTCAAGGAAGCAGCGCAAAGACCGAGCCAGCCTGACGATCGGAAGACTATAAATGGAAGGCGTGACTTCCACCCTGGACAAGCTCCGCGCCATCGTGCGACGCGACCTGCTGACGGCAATCCGCCACCGCAGCGGCTTCGTCGTAACCCTGGTCGGGGTGTTCACCGAATTGGCGGCTTTCTATTTCCTCTCCCGCGCCATCGGTCCCGGTTTTCGACCGGGAGGCATCGAGTATTTTCCTTTTCTTCTGGTGGGCACCGGGGTGTACACCTTTTTCGTCATGAGCGCCCAGTCTTTCCTGAGCGCGGTGCAGGAGGCGCAACAGACGGGGACGCTGGAGGTGCTCATGACGACCTCGACCGCCCCGGCCGAACTCATCATCCTCAGCTCTATTTCCGCCTTCGCGGGGAACCTGGCCAATCTCCTGATCTATCTTTTTGCGGGAGTGGCCGTCTTCCGGGCGTCGGTACATGCCAATGTATTCTCTTGCCTCGCGGTATTGATCTTTTCTCTCGCCATTGCCCTCGCCCTGGGGATCGCGGCCGCCACGCTTCAGGTTGCCTTCCAGAAAGGCTCGGCGTTGCTCTGGCTGCTCGGTTCCGGTCTCTGGTTTCTCAGTGGGACGATGTTTCCGATTCAGACTTTACCGCGCCCTCTGCAACTTCTGGCGCGCGCCGTTCCACTCACGTACTCGATTGATGGGATGCGCCGGGCGCTCCTGGAGGGTCAATCGGTGATGATGATGCTTCCAACCCTCATGGCTCTGGCCGGGTTTGCAGTAGTTCTGTTGCCGCTGGCGCTCGCCGCCCTATCGCTTAGCCTCCGCCGTGCCCGGCAGGATGGAACCCTCTCTTTTTATTAACGCATCTTATTAACGCATCAGATTATTGCGCTGCAAAATCCGCCCGCGTTTGCAGCCGGGTCATTACTGGCATGGGCGAAAGCCTTGTAGTACACTGCCGTTACTCTCTATCGAAACTGGGGGAATAGGCCGGTTCTCGATCTAACACGGCTTGACCACTTATGAAGGATCATCGGACCGCAAGCGAGAAGCAGCTCCAGCCCGGAACTTCAGTAAAGGGAAAGAAGCCATACCAGAAACCGTCCTTCCGTCACGAACGAGTCTTCGAGACGATGGCTCTATCGTGCGGCAAGATCGCCAGCACGATCGGGAATTGCCAGTTCTCGGGAAAAACTTCCTAATGCCGCTCGACACAGCGCCCCCGCAGAATTCGCGTTGGAGCGCAGTTCGTGCCGCCCTGGTGGCGGACGTTTTGCGCGGCGCGGTTCACCCGCCTTCGGGAAAGTCCTTGCGCGTGCGCGGGCAAATTCACGGGGAAAGTATGCTGCCCGCTCTCTGGCCGGGCGATGAAGTCGAAATCGAAAGCTGCCCGGTCGATGAAATCCGTCCGGGCGAGATCGTGTTGGCGCTTCGCGACGACCGCCTCGTGCTGCATCGACTGGTCGGAACCTGCGCACCCGGCGGATTTCTACTGCGTGGCGATTGCGTCCGTTCAGCCGACCCTGAGTACCCTACCGAGGCGTTGCTCGGCCGCCTGGTTCCGAATGCGCGCCGGCGCCGAGCCTTCACGGCCTCGCTATGGTTTCGAGCGGTGGGTGCACTGCTCTGCCACTGGAGCCTGGCGCGGCGGCTCGCGCTGAAACTTCATAACCGCCGTAGCTCATCGGCGTGCGAATTTCGAAGTCTGGAATCCTGGTAGGTGGAATTCTCACCATGACGGCGCCGCAAAAAACCGCTTGTGTCGAGATCGGAGGCATTCCGATCGCGCTCTCCACCACGAGCGACAGCTTTCTTGAGCTACTGCGGCAGCGTTACGACGGATTCCTCAGTTCTTCACGCCCGGAATTTGAACTCGAATTCGATCTCACGGCGCCGGGCCCGGGTTCGGATGACGACGTTCGCGTCCACCACAACAAGAATGACAATGATAAGAATGATGTGGGGGCGTGGATCCTGGAGCGCGGCGACTTCCACGCCCGCTGGGATCCGCATACCGGACGAGGGCAGGTGCGGCAGAATTCCAATCCCTATTCTCTTGATTCCGTGATGCGGATTCTTCACAGCCTCATACTTGCCGAACGCGGCGGCTTTCTGCTGCACGCGGCGAGCGCGATTTGCGACGGGCGCGCTTATTTATTCTCTGGAGTATCGGGCGCCGGAAAAACCACCATGACGAGACTCGCGCCGCCCGACATCACCCTGCTGACCGACGAAATTTCCTACCTCCGGCCGAAAGCCGGCGGCTATTCCGCGTTCGGCACTCCCTTCGCCGGAGAACTCGCCCGCCCCGGGGAAAACTGCAGCGCTCCGGTCGCAGCTCTTTTCTTTCTGGAAAAAGGTCCGGCAAACCGGGTTGACGAATTGTCCTCCACGGAGGCTGTCCGCCGCCTCATGCGCAATATTCTGTTCTTCGCCGAGGACCCCGGCCTGGTGGAAAAACTATTTGCGGTTGCGTGCGATTTTGTGGACACGGTTCCCATTCGCCGCCTGACGTTCTATCCTGATGCCAGGGTGTGGGACGAAGTGCGTAAATTCGACGGTCATTTCGAACCGAACTCGAACCACAATTCCTTCAGCAACGTCGAGGGAGTGCCGGAGCATGCCTGAAAATAGCATTTACATCGCGCGCAGTTCGGCCATTGCGGCGCGGGCGCTGGCGGGCGAGATGATGGTGATGAATTCCGCCGATTCGACCTTCTTCACCCTGAACGAAGTCGCAACCGCGATTTTTCAGGCGGCCGACGGCTGCACTCCGCTGCGGGACATAGTTCGCGACCGTATTTGCGAACAATTTGAGGTCGATCCCGAACAGGCTCAGGCCGATGCCGAGCAATTTGTCACCGAACTCTCGGCCCACGGAATTCTTCGCGTTTCCGATCGGCCGCTGCCAGCAGAGACTTCTCAGCAGGCGTCCCGATGAGCCTGATGACCGACATTGGGCAGAAGGCATTCAACCTGGGAGTGCCGCTCGCCGTCCACATGGATGTCACGTTTCGCTGCAACGAGCGCTGCATTCATTGCTATCTCGATCATGACGATCACGGCGAAATGACCACCGCCGAGATCAAGGATGTGCTCGATCAACTGGCCGATGCCGGCGTCTTTTTTCTTACGCTCAGCGGCGGCGAGGTTTTTCTGCGTCGCGATTTTTTTGAGATTGTCGAACACGCCCGCCGCCTGATGTTCAACGTCAAGATCAAGACCAACGCGGTGATGATCCACGAAGAAGAGGCGCGAAGAATTCGCGACCTCTCCGTCGACACCATCCAGATCAGCGTCTACTCGCATCGTCCCGAAGTGCATGACGCGATCACCAAGCTGCCGCACTCCTTCGAGCGCACGGTCAAGGCCATCCGTTTCCTGCGGGAGCAGGGGGTTCGCGTCACCATCGCCAACGTGCTGATGACCGGGAATTCCTCCGACCATGCCGGCGTGCAAAAACTGGCCGCCGAGCTCGACGCGCATTACACGCTCGATCCGACCATCACACCGATGATGGATGGCGACACGTCGATCCTCTCCCTGCGGATTCCGGGCGAGGAACTGACGGAGATTTTTCATAATCCGGCGCTGGTCGGCAATCAGGAGGAGTTCTGCGCGCCTCCCAAGCCGGTCTCGGAAGAGGATCTCGAAGGTTATTCGTGCAGCGCGGGCCATTCCTTCTGCTACATATCGCCCTACGGCGATGTTTTTCCCTGCGTGCAGTTCCCGCTTCCCACGGGAAACATTCGTCAGCAGAAGTTCCTGGATATCTGGAATTATTCGCCGCAGTTCAAGGAAGTGCGCTCCATCCAGGCCAAAGATCTGACCGTCTGTTCGTCCTGCTCGCATGTCAGCAGTTGCTCGCGCTGCCCTGGATTGGCGTACATGGAAGGAAGCATGCGCGGCCCGTCCTCCGCGGATTGCGAAAAATCCTTCTACCGGACGGGAATTCCGACGGCGAACATGCTACGGCAGGGGCTCTCGAAACCCCGCAGCACCTCAGGCAGTGTCCCCTTGATTCAGATTCGCCCGATCGCCGTACCCGCCTGATGTTAAGGGGACGTTACAGGGTGTGGCCAGCCGCAGCCTGGCTGCGTTTCAAATCGATCACACTCTCCGCCTTGCCGAGTTGTTCCAGAATACGCTGCAAGGCGGCGCGGACCTCATGGGTCGCTTCGTTGAACTTCATCGCGGCGCCCACTCCCAGGTCGAGGCGGACGATTTCGCCGGCAATCGAAACATGGGTCTGTTCGTGGGAAAGAGCCAGCTCCAGTTGTGAGCCGGGCATCAGCAGGCCGCTGGTTTCAACATAGCAACCGCCGAGGCTGAGGTTGGTAACAATACCGAGCAAGGGCTTGGGTTGGCCGCTGGCGGAAATTTCGGTGGTGAGGCGGCCTCGTACCCGCGGGTACAAACGCCGGTTTTTGGGCGAGGACTGGCTGCGCTTTTGCAGATACATGCGCTTGTCGGCCTCCGACAAAATCTTTTCCGCATCCATGCCGTCTTCCGGATAAATGGCCTTGCCCACGCTCAGCGACAGAATGTCTTCGTTGCAGACATCCTTTCCCGCCTGTTGCGCGAGCGCCCGCATCTGCTCTGCTTTGCGCGTGCAAGCCTCCGCCGTAAGTCCGGGAGCGATGACGACAAATTCGTCGCCGCCCATGCGGGCGACATAATCGTACTCGCGGCTCGTTTCCTTCAGCGAGTGGGCAAACAACCGCAGCACGCGATTCCCTTCCAGGTGCCCGAAGCGGTCATTGATCTGTTTGAAGCCATCGAGGTCCGCGACCATCACGGTGAGGGTCGCGTTATCGCGCTTGCAGCGCGCCATTTCGCGGTCGAGTTGCAGGAAGAGCGACCGCGCATTGGGAAGGCCGGTGAGATAATCGGTGACCGCCGAACTCTCCGCCTGCTCGTACTTCTTGGCGTTATCGATGGCGAGCGCCATCTTCGAACTGACTGCCTGGAGAATCCGCAGGTGGTCGGAGGTGAAGAAGTCTTTCTCCGCGTGATACAAAGCAACCACCCCGACCACGCCCTGCAGACCCTCGAGGGGAACGGCGAGCGCCGAGTTCAGCGTGCTGTACTTCGAAGTGTCGTTCAGGTAGCCGGGCTCGACGGAAGGATTTCCGTTCAGGATCGGCTTCAGGTTTTGCGCCACCCACCCCGACAATCCCTGCCCGACGGGGATGCGCAGTGAGGCGAAAAGGCGGAAGTTATCTCCGTTCACATATTCCGGCACCAGTTCATCGCCATGACGGACGTAGATGGCAATGGCATCGTAAGGCATGGCGCGCCGCAACTTCACCGCGAACACGGAGAGGGTCTCGCCCAGGCTGAGGGACGCTCCGAGATCCTGGCTGAGTTCGAAAAGAGTCTGCGCTTCCTGGCGCGCCGCCGCGATCGAACTGAGGAAGCTGCGCTCCGGCGATTGCCGCCGTCCCTGCATTTCGAAGCCCGCTGCCGGCTGAATCGCCGGCCTCGCGTCCTTCAGCGGGTCCCTGACCTCGACCTCGGTCGACAGTTTTTGTTTGGCCAGATTGTCGGTGCGTTGATGAACCAGTTGCTCGAGCTCGACATACCGCCGTTGCAGCACCCTGACCACGTCCGGATCAAACGACTTTCCCGATTCTTCCACCAGCCGCGCCATGGCTTCATGCAGGGGCAGGGCGCGCCGGTATTGCCGGTCGGAAGCCATTGCGTCCAGAAAATCGACGGCCGCCAGAATGCGAGCGCCGATCGGAATTTGCGTCCCCTTCAATCCCAGCGGATAGCCCGTGCCGTCAAATTTTTCATGATGAGCGCGCACGATCGGCACCACCGGGTAGGGAAATCGAACGCGCTCCAGAATCTCCGCTCCGACCACCGGATGGATCTTCATCTTCTCGAACTCTTCGGGCGTGAGGCGCCCCGGCTTGGAGATGATGTGCTCGGGAATCGCGAGCTTGCCGATGTCATGCAGCAACGCCGCGGCCTGCAGGGCCTCCATTTCGTCGAACTCAACCTTCAGATCCTTGGCGACCTCGATGGCATAGACGCGAACGCGTTGCAGGTGATCGTGGGTCGTCTGATCCTTGGCCTCAATGGCGAGCGCGAGCGCCTCAATGGTCCGCATATGCAAGTCGGCCATCTCTTCGACGTGCCGCTTTTCGTCCTCGAGTTTGCCGAGATACAGGCGATACGAGCGGTACACCAGATACACCACGGGAAGCATCAGCAATGACGTCTGCCAGTCGGTGAATCCATGCAGCCAGTTCATGGTGCCGGCTACAGCGGCGCCCACCAGGTAGTAAGGGAAGCTCCAGAAGTAGCATTCTGACCAGATCTTCCGCAGCGACCGGCGCTCGGTCAGCGAGATGACAGCGGCCACCGGCAGGGTATTGGCGACGAAGTAGACGGATGCCGCCAGAAAGAGGAGCGTGGTGTGATTACTAGCACCGCGATGCAACAGGGAATACTGGTAGGTGGCAAAGGTTGCCGCAATGGCCAAGGCCGTCGAGCAAACGTTAAACGAGACCTGGATGGGATTGATGCGCTCGTGGCCCAGACACTGCACGACCACCGCGGCGCAGCCCATCGCCATCGCCTCGGGCAGGCTCAGTTCCAGCACGGCCAGCAGCAGAAACAGAAAATTCACCGACATGGTGCCGGTAATGGCGGGAAGGTTTACCTTCAGCCGTGAAGCCGCCAGAGCGATTACGACATAGCAGAAAAACTTGATTGGATTCGCACTGTTGCCGTGCGTGACGGAATAGGTCAGCACGGTCATCCCACAGAGCACGACTACGGCAATAAAAAGCCGTGGCACGATGCTCATTTCCCTCCAGGATTGAGGGCGGGTTTTCACTTCTGGCAGACTCCTGCCCGGAAGGCCGGGGGGCGATTCCCAGGGGAGCAATAATGTGGGAACAACTATTGATAGCAGGCGGCGGACGGGCAGGAAAGAGTTGGGTCAATCGGGGACAAACTTACGTAATACGGGAGCGATGACTTCAGGAGGTTGTTCCCCGCCATCCTGCTGATAATGCAGCGATTCAAGTAGCCTGACCGAGGAGTTCAACCGCGAGGCAATTTCGGCAGTTACGGCACGGCTGAAGCCGTCCACCCCAGCAAGCCAAAAGCGGGCTTGCCGGGGGCCCCGGCCGTGCCCTTCCCCAAACCGGCGCGAAGCGGAGTTTTTCCGCAGCCGGTAAGGTCGTGCTCCTGCCGGCAGTCGTGGGCCTTCCCGGTAGTCGTGCCCTGGAAGCCAATCGCCTTAGAAGTGAAAACCGATCTCCGCCGACAAGGCTCGCGGCGTCACGTAGTGGGTGCCGCTGAAAGTTGACAGGAAGTTATATAAAGCCACCTTGTTTGCCACGTTGATGGCGGTCAAAGTCGCGCTCCATTTGTAATGGTCGCCTTTGAACAGGTTATCGTCGCCCAGCGATACGTCAAACAGGCTGCGCGACGCGATGCGCGGAGGGTTGTGGTCGTCGTTCTCCGTGTTGATTGCCGGCACCCTGATCAGATTGGACCCGAACTGCGAAGCCAGGCATCGCGAAGGCAGCGGAGTGGTTGGCGTGGCGTGGACGCCACTGCAAGTGAAGCCGGCTTCGTACTCCTGATCGGCGCTCAAGGGGTTGCCGAAAGAGTCTTGCAAAAACACGGCCGGTTGGCCGCCGATGGTCGTCGACTGCGGACAGTTATTGAAACCATAAATTCCATAACAGGGCGCGTTGCCGGCGACCAGACCGCTGTCATACCGCCAGTTGAAACCAGCCCACGGGCCACGCTTCCAGGGCTGATATTGCAAGTGGGTTGTCTGGTTGAACTTTTCGTCGTGATCGATGCGGAAGGGGAGGTTGGTGGTGGAAACCGTCGCGCCTGCTCCGCCGATCTGAGGATGGAAGAAGCGCGCGGCCACACTCGAGAACACCATCTGTGCCGAAAAACCGTGCACATTCGGGACGCTCACGCGGCCGGCGTATCCGGGAATCTTGGCGTTGTGCCATTCGATGGGGAACGTGATCGGCGTGTTGCCCAGCACGCTGAAATCGAAGCCATTGTGCGTGTACTTGGTGATCCACTCGCCGGAAAAAACCAGGTATTTGCCGAGAGCCTGCTCCAGCCCGGCGTGGAACTCGTTGCGGAAGCCGGGGCTCAGAGGGTTGGCTTCAAAAGTTCCCGGCACCGGCGGCGAACAGGCGAGCAGGGGAGCCAGGACGGGGTTGGTGCATCCGATACTGGAAAGAATCAAATTTTCATTAAACGGCGACTCCAGCGTACGCGCATAGGAGACGCGAAGAATCGTGCTGGTCTTCTTGACGTTGTAAGAGATGCCAATCCGCGGCTCGGCCTGGTTCGCCGTCGTCAGACCGTTGTAGAAATCGCCGCGCAAGCCCAGATTCATCGACCAGTTTCCTTTGGTGATCGCGTCCTGAATGTAAAGAGCCAACTCCTTTACATCGGTGTGACCGTGAAACGCGTATGCGCCGCCTCCGCGAGTGAAATCGTAAGGCAACAGAATTGGATTGAATGCCGGGTAAAACGCGGTATTCGGTGCATTGGGATTAAAGTACGGGCTGGCAGGATTGACCACATTCGCCGCTAAGTCGGCGGCCGCACACTGCGACGGATCCCTGTAACCCGCGACTGGAACGTTGGGGCTGGAGGCCGAGCTCGAGAGCGTCAGGCAAGGCGCATTGTAGGCTGGATCGACAATCCCAATCGCGTCGTTCTCATCGAGAAACGTCTGCTGGTAGACAACGCCGGCCTTGATGTTATTAATCCCCTTGACGTAAGAAATATCGGAGCGAAGGCCGGCATTCGTGAGGGTGCGATTCTGACCCACGGTTTGTCTCTGCAGACTGGGCGGACCGAGGTCCGCGAATGGATCGTTGCTCGGGTAGTAGTTGTAATCATCGCGCCGGACAAAGGCGCCCAAGGTGAAAACCGATGTATTGCTGAGCAGACGGGTCCACGAGGGCGCGACGTTAAAGGTGCCGATTTTCGAGCGTTGATCGGTTTCTCCCACGACGATATTCGTCCCCGGAACCGTCCCGCCATAGTTTTGCACCGCGGGCAGAACTCCGTTGAGCCCGCTCCACGCGGTGGCATTCTGGGCGTCGAGGGAATTCGGAGTCTGGAACCAGCTTCGGCTGTAACTGAAGTTCAGGCGTATGGAATCGGCCGAAGTCGCTTGAAAATCCACCCGGTCGAAAAAGCTCTGCTCGTTTCCCTTGTCGTGGATGACGGCGAACTCCGGCGCATCCAGAAACCGACCGCTGTTCAATCCGCCGAGGGAGACGAAGTTTCCCCATTTCTTGCCGCCATACGCGACATCGGCGCTCACAGTGGATGAGCCAAACGATCCATAGGAAGTGGTTACACTTCCGTGCGGCGGATTGACACCCAGGCCGGAGCGCGTGGTGGCGACAATCACCACGCTCGTCTTCCCGCCGTATTCCGCCGGCGGCGCGCCCGCGATCACTTCCATGGACTGGATCGAGTCGACCGAAAGTTGGTTGGAAAAAACCTTGCTATGCTGGTCCGTATCCGGCTGGTCGTCGATGTTAAAGGAATTCTCCGCGTGATCGCCGTATCCGTGCATCTGCCCGTTCGAGTCAGAAGCGATGCCCGGCGTCGCTTCACTCACGATTTGACTGAGCGCCGATGATCCCGTCCCCATCGGCAGTTTATCGATCAGATCCTTGTCCACATCCGAGTGAAAGGTGGGATCGTTTTCCACCAGATCTCCCTTATCCTCGACCGTAACCGTAGTCGAACTGCTCGACACCTGAAGCGTGACCTGAGCGTTGACGGGAACCGTCGAGCGCACCGGAACATCCTCCGCGTAGGATGCAAAGCCCGCGGCCGTCACCGTCATGTGGTAGGGATTAAAGGGCACGTTCAAGAAAGAAAAGTTCCCTTTGCTGTCGCTGGTCGTCTTCCGGTCAAAGCCGCTGACCGGGTTATGAATTTCCACCGTTGCATCGGGAATCACCGCGCCCGAGGGATCGAGCACCGAACCGTTAATCGATCCCGAACCTCCACCCGACTGCGCCTTCGCCATCCCCGCACTCAGTATTCCCGCAACCGCCAAAATAGCTGCAGGCAGCCAGCTTTTATAAGACAAATCCATGATTCCTCCAATAGAAAATTCGCGAGCGAGTCGGGCTCGATACGAGCTCACATTGAGAAGCGATGAGAATCGAAGACTCGCGGTCCCCCGGAAAATACCCGGTCGATTACACCTGGGATAGTTTCGGGAGCGCTGGTGGAGGACGAATCAACTGCGTGGTGACGGGGCGGAAGATAACAGAAATTTCGGCGGCAACAATGATCAGGGCGGCGGTGAGCAAAACCGGCGCCGCCGCAACCGTCTGGGTATTGACTCCGGCATGAGCCGTAGCGCAAATCGTGCATGTATGGTGGGAGGTGGCCGAGTCATCGGGATGCGAGTGCGTTGCCTGCACCGTCCCCATCAGGCACACCAAGGCGATCGAGAGCACACACACAGCTCTGACCAACCCGCCCCGATTTGCCCATGCGCTCATTCGATGTTCACGCCCGGAGAGTAACTCACTCAATTCTATCGTTAGATGCGAGCCAATGGGAAAAAGTCCCGGGGAAAGGGGGTGCAGTTTGAGGATTGCCGTCACTCAGCGGCTGGAAGCCGCAATGAAAATACGACGCTTACGGCACGGCTGGACGTGGGGTCCTGGAATTAGAATGGTGCCTATGCCGATCGCGGATCAGATTTCGCCGTGCTCCACGCCGCTGGACCAAGACTGGGTGCGGGCGCAATTTCCCGCGCTGAAGCGAACTGTCAATGGACATCCCGCTGTGTTTCTCGACGGCCCCGGGGGCACGCAGGTTCCGCAGCGGGTGATTGATGCCATTTCCGGCTATCTAGCGCGGGACAATGCGAACACCGGCGGCGCCTACTCCACCAGTCGCAACACCGACCTGATGATCGCGGAAGCGCGCCAGGCGATGGCCGATTTCCTCAACTGCGATGCCCAGGAAATCGTCTTCGGCCAGAACATGACGACCCTGACCTACGCCATGAGCCGCGCCATTGGACGCGAGCTGGGCCCCGGTGACGAAATCGTACTCACGCTGCTCGACCACGACGCCAACTTTTCTCCCTGGAAGGCACTCGAGGAAAAAGGCGTGGTCATCCGCACGGTAAAGTTCAACGACGCCGATTGCACGCTCGACCTGCGGGACCTGGCAGCGAGCCTGGGAAAGCGCACCCGGCTGGTGGCGGTCGGTTACGCCTCAAACGCCGTCGGCACCATCAACAACGTAGCCGAAGTGGTGCGCCTGGCGCGGCAAGCGGGCGCCCTGAGTTACATCGATGCCGTCCACTACGCTCCGCATGGCCCGATCGATGTGCGCGCTCTCGACTGCGATTTCCTTGCCTGCTCGACTTACAAATTTTTCGGCCCGCACATGGGAGTGCTTTACGGCAAGCGCGAGCACCTGCAAAGATTTCGCCCGTATAAACTGCGCCCCAACACGGACAACATTCCCAATTGCTGGGAGTGGGGCACGTTGAACCACGAATGCATCGCGGGCATCAAAGCCTGCGTCGATTATTGGGAAGAGCTTGGACGGCGCGCGGAGCCGGCGATCCAGTCCCGCCGCGCGGCGATCCTGGCAGCGCACGAGGCGATCCGTGGGCACGAACGCAAGATGATGGAGAAGATGATCGCGGGCTTGACCGCGATTCCGGGGCTGAAGCTCTACGGCATCACCGACCCGCGCCGCTGCAACGAGCGATGCGCGACCTTCGTAGTCCGCATCGAAGGCCACACTCCGCTCGAGCTGGCAACCGAGTTAGGCGAGCGCGGCTTCTTTACCTGGGATGGAAATTACTACGCGCTGAACTTGACCGAGCAGTTGGACGTTGAGCGCCTGGGAGGATTCCTGCGCATCGGATTGGTGCACTACAACACTCACGAAGAAGTGGATCGGCTGCTGGCAGCGCTGAGGGAGATTGTGCAATAGAGCAGGAACCATGCAGATACATCCGGGAACTTTCCGCATGTTTTGAAGAGGTGCGGCTTCAGATGCACCGGGAAAGTTTCCAGGAACGCGCCTTTTAGCTGCCGCTAACGGCGATATTCTTCCACTGCATTCCCGCGTCCCACCAGCGCCAACTCCGCCAGCCCGATAAACAGGCCGTGCTCGACTATGCCCGGTATCTGGCTCAGCGCCAGCGCCAGTGCCGCCGGATCGCGAATCTCGCCAAAACTGCAATCGAGAATCGGATTGCCGTTGTCCGTCAAATAAGGACTCCCGTCGGGCCTTGTGCGCAACTTCGGCGACGCGCCCAGCGCAATGATCTTCTTCTCAACCACCGTCCGGGCGAACGAAATGATTTCGACGGGCAAAGGAAATTTCCCCAGCACGGGAACCAATTTTCCAGAGTCCGCGACCACGACCATCTTCTTACTCGCGGACGCGATCACCTTTTCGCGCAACAGCGCGCCGCCTCCGCCTTTGATCAGGTTGAGCCGAGGGTCGAGTTCGTCAGCGCCATCAATCGTGATATCGATCTCCGGATGTTCGTCGAGCGTGGTCAGCGGGATACCGGCCGAGCGCGCCAGGTCGCCGGTGGCGATGGACGTCGGTATTCCTACCATCTTCAGTCCGGCGTGCACGCGCTCGCCGAGAGCGACGACCGCGAAGTAAGCCGTCGAACCCGTGCCCAGGCCGACCACATCCCCGTCGCAGACGAGCTCGGCGGCGGCTCGTCCGGCAGCTTCTTTTTCGCCTTCGTGCGCCATATTCACCCGTTTTGAGTCACGCATTTGGCCGGAGCATCCACTCCTCATGGATCGGATGATTCAAGCCCAGGATTCATGCGCAGGATTCGCTCACCGGTTCGCAAGTTCGATGTACACCAGATATCCCGCCAGCACTAACCCGAAAGTACCCAGCAAGTAAGACACAAGGTCGATCACGAACTCCGCCGGCTCAAATGTGTCGGTGTCGATTTGAACCTTCGCCGCCCGGTAGCGATGGAGACCGGCAAAGATCAGAAGGACCCCGCCGATGGTGGAAATGATTCCCAGCCACGTGGTGAAGCCCGGGGTAACGGTTTTGTATCCCTGAAGTTTCATGAATTCGCGCAGGGCGAACGAGAATCGTCCGATGGCGAATCCAAACACGATCGTCGCCACACCGGTCCGCACCCAAGCGAGAAACGTGCGTTCGTTCGCCAGGTGATCGCGGGCGCGGTTAGGGTTGGAGTTTTCGGGCATGGATAATAATAATTGTGAGCAGGTAGGTCGCGCCCGCCGCTATTATTCCACAGCCTTCCGCACGAGCGCGGCAATTCCTGCGATGTTGTTCATGAGATCCGCGGGAAAGCCATGGCGCTGGCGCAGATATTCCGGCGAATTGTACGACAGCCAGACCTTACCAAGCTCGTCCTGCCAGGCGAGCGCCTTCAGGGGAAGATCGATGGCCAGGCGCGGCGCCGCCACCATCAGCGGAGTTCCAGCCTTGGGGCTGCCAAAGATGAGCAACTGCGTCGGCCGCATCGAAAGGCCAACCTTCTCCGCCTCGCCGCTGTGGTCAATCAGGGCAAACACGGTGATCGCTTTTTCCTGGAGAATCGACTGCAGCCGCGCCAGAGTTTCGGGCACGGAGTAGGGGCTAGGCACATCAACAATTCCGTCGGACATGGATGCCACCTCAGGTTTTGATTTTTATCTTTTATAAACCCAGCAGGTATGGTGACGGGCCATGCCCCGTCGTGCAAGCCATGGCCCGTGACCCTTGTCCAATTTCACCCGCTGAATCGGCCACGCAATTTGAATCATCCGTTATTCTATATAGAGTCCTTATGGCAACTTCAATTCGCACCAGCAGCGGAGGCGCGACCCCTCCCACCATCGAAGATTACGAACGGGAGCATGTTTTCAGCCTGTTCCGGCAATTCGGATACCTGGAGGCCGAACTCAACCCGCTCGGGCTTCTGCCTCCGCAACCGCATCCGGATCTGGCGATCGATAACGAATGGGCGCGGGAAGCCCGCCGCATCTATTGCGGCTCCGTGGGCGTCGAGTTCATGCATATTGCCGACCCGGAAAAGCGGCGCTGGATTCAGGAGCGCATCGAAGGCGAGCCGCTAGCGGTCGACCGCGAACGCGCCCTCGATCTGCTGGTCCGTGCCGACCTCTTCGAACAAACGCTGCAGCAGCGCTACCTGGGCAACAAGCGGTTTTCGCTCGAAGGCAACACATCGTTGCTGCCCGCCGTCGATCAGGTTCTCGACGTCGCCGGCGAACACGGCGCGGTGGAACTGGTCATGGGCATGAGCCATCGCGGACGCCTCAACGTGGTCATCCACGTCGCGAACCGCCCGCCGGAGCAGGTCTTTGCCGAGTTTGAGGATGTCGATCCGCGCAGTGTATTGGGTTCCGGCGATGTGAAGTATCACATGGGAGCCACAGGCGATTACGTGACCAGGAGCGGAAAGAAAATCCATATCCACCTCGCCTCGAATCCCAGCCACCTCGAAGCCGTCGACCCGGTAACGATCGGGCGCACGCGCGCGAAGCAAGATCGCGCCGGAGAAGGCGGCAAGGCAAAGTATCTGCCGCTGCTGGTCCACGGTGACGCCGCGTTCGCGGGCCAGGGCATCACCGCTGAAACTCTGAACTATGCCGACCTCGCCGGATACACCGTGGGCGGCACCATCCACGTGCTCGTCAACAATTTGGTCGGATTCACCACCAACGCCCGCGACGAGCACTCCTCACGCTTCTCGGCGCAGCTCGGACGGCGGCAGGCAATTCCCATCTTTCACGTCAACGGCGAAGACGTGGATGCCGTCATGCGCATCGCCCGCATCGCCACCGAGTATCGCTACAAGTTCGCGACCGACGTCATCGTCGACCTGATCGGCTACCGCCGGCATGGCCACAGCGAAGTGGACGACCCCACCGTGACGCAGCCGCTGATGTACAAGGCCATCAAGGAACATCCGCCGCTCTATCAGATTTATGCGAAGGAACTCGGCATCCAGAATATTGCCGAGCAGGCGCAGGCGGTAAAGAGTGAATACGAAGCCGCACAGAAAGCCGCGACCACATTTACCAAGAAGCCGCTGATGCGCGATCTGCCCAACTATTGGGACGGCTACTTCGGCGGGCGTTACAAGGCGACCTATGAGCAGCCGACGGGCATTCCCCGTGAAGAACTCGAGGAACTCACCGAGCGCCTCACCACCTATCCCGAGGGTTTCCACATTCATGCGAAAGTGAAGAAGTTGCTGGAGCAGCGCCAGGAAATGGGCACGGGCAAGAAGCCACTCGATTACGGCATGTCCGAGGCGCTTGCCTTCGCCAGCCTGGTGAAACAGGGAATTCCCGTGCGCCTCAGCGGACAGGACTCGCGCCGGGCCACCTTCAATCAGCGCCACTCGGTTCTTTTCGACATTCAGGATGAGAGCGAATACGTTCCCCTGCGCCACATTTCGCACGGCCAGGCACCCTGCGATATCTACAACTCACCTCTCTCCGAAGCCGGCGTCATGGGATTTGAATACGGCTACAGCCGCGATTATCCGGAGGCGCTGGTGCTGTGGGAGGCGCAGTTCGGGGACTTCGCCAACGTTGCCCAGGCGGTGATCGATCAATTTGTCTGCGCCGGCGAAGACAAATGGAATCTGCTCTCGGGCCTGGTGCTCCTGCTGCCGCATGGCTACGAGGGCCAGGGCCCGGAGCACTCGAGCGCGCGCATCGAGCGCTTTCTGCAACTCGCCGCGCGGGATAACATTCAGATCTGCCAGCCTTCGAATGCGGCGCAGTATTTCCACCTGCTCCGGCGGCAGGCGCTGCGCAAGTGGAGAAAACCGCTGATCGTCTTTACCCCGAAGAGCATGCTCCGGCATCCTGATGCCTTGTCTCCGCTCGACGATCTCACGCAGCAGAAATTTCTGCCGGTCATTCCGGACACCGAGGCGCAGAACGCGAAACGCATTCTGCTCTGCACCGGAAAAATCGGCCACGAACTGCGTACAGAGCGGCAGAAGCGCAAAGATTCAAGCACCGCGATCGTCTTCCTCGAGCAGATGTACCCGTTCCCCGAGACCGAACTCACGGCTGAACTGGAGCGCCATGCCACGGCGCGGGACATTGTCTGGGTGCAGGAAGAGCCCGCCAACATGGGCGCGCTCAGCTACATGCTGCCGCGGTTGAAACACATTACGGATGACCGGCCGGTGCACTCCGTAAAGCGTTCGGGAAGCGCCAGCCCGGCTACGGGTTCGGCGAAGGCCCATGAGGTGGAGCAGAAGACGCTGCTGGCGCTGGCATTCACCACACAGGATTAGACATCCAAAGAATAAAAGCTCGGGAGCGACGGCAGCCGTCGATCCTGAGCTGAGTGATGATCACAAACTATTTGGACGGGAAGTCCTGTTTCTACTGCGCGATTGGTTTAGGGCCAGCGCTTGGCCGCATCTTCCCAGCCCGCGGCGCGCGCCGCGGGTGCAGCCTGGGCGGCAACCGAGGCGGCCATCCGAACCGGTTGCGGCTGCGGAGCGGCGGTCAAGGTCGGCTTGGGCACTTCCACCACCTGCTCTTTGTTGTCTTCGGTAAGCAGCGGGGCGGCGATTCGCAAGGCCTCCACTTCTTTTTCCAGCCTTGTCAGTTCAAGTTCTTTCTGGCGCAAAACTTCGTACACATTTTTCATGCTCAGCACCTGTCTCCTGACGAAAAACGGACGAACAAATCAATCTAGCGCAGAGTATGGGCTCTCCCGGCAATTTGTCAAGGATGAGCGCACTAGCCAGTGCACAGGTGGTTATCGCATCGACTAGCGAAAGACGACGACCGCGACGAGGATTGCCAGAATCAGCACGACAATCGCCAGCAGATTGACGTGATTCGCCAGCCACGATTCCTGAAGGGGAGCGGCGTTGGCAAGAAACGCGGGCACGAATTCCTCGGGTGCCGCCACGCCCGGTTCGGCCACCGCCAGGGTTGCAGTTGTCTCTTGCCGGCGAAGTTTGGTTGCGTACTTCTTTTCCAGATCTTTCTTCTCGCAGTCAAGGCACAGCGTTCTGCCTTCGGAGACGGGGAATCCGCAGGAGGCGCATTTCTGCACGCGCAGCATGGCCTCAGGCACGGAGGCTGGCTGCTCGGGCGGAGTGGTGACGGGTAACGCAGTGACCGGCAAAGAGGAAGATAAAGAAGAGGGCGACAAAGCGGCTGACGGCAGAGCCGCGCGCGCTTCGGAAATTTCCGCTGGTGCGGGACGCTCGGGGGCAGGCTTCTTGCTGCCAACTTCTTTACTAGCTTCTCGACTCACCTCTCTGCGAACTTCTCTACTAAGTTCGGCGCTCGCAGCCAGGCTCGCAGCCGGACCGGCAGCAGGACTGGCCGTGATCCTCTCCGCGGCCTTGCCCGCTTCGGGCTTCGGCTTTGCCGGTGCCGCCGGGCGCTGCTCCGCGAGATCGAGCGCAGTCAACGTCAGGTCGGCCATGCGTTCGAGCGCAACCAGATCGCGCTCTTCAAACGCATAAGGATGATCGGAGAAAAGCTCAAACAGCCCGCGCACCTCGCCATTACGGCGCAACAAGGGCAAGACCACGATCGAACAGATCCCCAGCGCGCGGCACGCTTCCAGATTGACCCGGGGATCGGATTCCGCATTGTCACAGCGCAGCAACTGCCGCCGCGAGATGCTTTCTCCGGTCAATCCGGATCGCACCTGCAGCCGTGCGCCCACCGCCGGCGCCGAAGAACCGGCACTGGCGCGGCACACCATTTCGTCGCCATGAGGAAGGGCCAGAGCGGTTCCAGTGGCGCCCGTGATGTACTGGGCGCGTTCCACCAGCAACTGCAGCGCGGAGTCGAGTTCCGTTTCTTCGAGAACGCTGTTTCCAAGCGAGGAAGCGCCAGCCGCGTCCGCGCCCTCAAGCCCGACCGGTCGCTTTCGAGCCGCGATCGGGTCGCTGCTGTCGCCGGTTGGAGTCGTGCGTGGTTCGGGCTCGGCGGATCCGTACATGAGATTACTGTCCAGCCACTCAAGGGCTGAACCGAGTCTCGCCTTGGATACCGCCGCTGTCAAGAGCCGGAAGTCCCGTCGTTTGCTCTGGTCGAGGAGAACTTGTCGCCAGAGGACACGGGGGCACACGGGGAGATGCCACGTGGGCGATGTAGAGATGAGGGTGGTGGCAAAACGGGCTTAATGGTCTTTTTCTTCTTTATGCCGCAGCCACTCGATAAACATCTGCTCTTTAGGCTTGTCATAGGCCATGAGCAAATGCCGGATGCTGCGTCCGCTGACGAAGTGGCAAACCTCTTCCGCCAGATTCTTGGCATGATCGCCGGCGCGCTCCAGCGATTGGGTCATGAAGATCACTTGCAGGCTGGAGTGGTGCGCGACATTCTCCGGATTCTCGATATGTCGCAGGAAAATAAGATTGCGAAGCCGGTCCATCTCGGCGTCGGCACGCAGCACTTCGATCGCTTTCTTGACATCGTGCTGGGAAAAAGACTGCCCGACGTCGGCCAGCATTTTTTCCAGCACCGTAGCCATCTGCGTCAGGTCGCGCGCATCCTGGGAATCGAGGTGCCCGCTGGCAGCCTGCGCGCTGGTGGCAAAGCTTAACAGCAGGTCGCCGATGCGCTCCAGTCCGATCATCAGCTTCATGCAGGCGAGCAGAAGGCGGGTCTCGCCCTCCGGCACACGCGTGATGGTCGAAGTCACACCCGAGTCCACTTCCAGATCGATGGCGTCAAGTTCTTTTTCGCATTGCTGAATATCTTTCAAGCGCGACATCGAACCGGTGGCCACACCCTCCGCCGCAATCGCCGCGGCCTGGCGCGCCAGTTCGCACGCTTCAATCGTGCGCCGCACCAGTTCGTGATGGGAAGGTTCCGGCGGAAATGTCTTGGCGCTAGCTGTGCCCATAACTGATTCTGCCCTGCCTGCCTCGGCTCGTTTTGAAGGCTGATGGTTTGGATGCTTTCCGCCTAAAGTGGATGCAGCTGGGTACTCCAAAGGGTGTTCCATCGTCCCCATAAAATCATAATTCACGGGGATGGCATGCAGGTTACATCCCGGTGAATTTGCTGTCGCGAAACAAAAACCGCATAGCGCGCAGCAGCCGGGTTACGGCCATATCCAGTGAAATTGCCATCCCTCCCACTGCCCGCCGCAAGCTATAATCGCGCGCGCCTGAATCGGGCGCAACTATGGCACTCACTGCGGGCACGAAACTCGGTCCCTATGAAATTCAATCGCCGCTCGGAGCCGGCGGCATGGGCGAAGTCTATCGCGCAAAGGACACCCGGCTCGACCGCACCGTCGCTGTCAAGATTCTCCCCGACCATCTTCCTTCCAATCCCGACGCCATTCAGCGCTTCGAGCGCGAAGCCCGCACCATCTCTTCCATTACGCGGCCCCATCACTCCTACCGGCAGTTCGATGCGACCGCGGACGGTCAGCGGTTCATCATCAACACCCGCCCCGAACAGAGCCTCGAACCGATCACCCTTTACGCGAACTGGGAAAACGAACTCAGGAAGTAATCATGCGGCCGCAACCGCAGTCTTGCGCAAGGTCAACGACAGCATCACCCGGCTGATGCCGCTGAAGATCATGCTCACGCCCACCAGAACGCCGATAGCCCAGAGGGTACTCGAAGGCCATTGCAGGTAGATCATCAGTCCCAGCAGCAGGGTGACGATCCCGTCGAGCAGCACCCAGCTGGACCCTCCGCCGGAACGCATCTTGAAAAATAGAATAATATCCAGGATGCCTTCGATCAGAAAGAGTCCCGCCAGCAACAGGGTAAGCGAGGCCACGCCCAGCACTGGATGCCAGATCATGTATCCGCCGAAGCAGACGTAAGCGAGCCCGACCAGCAGCTTCCAGATCTTGCTGCCCGCTTCATGCGCGCGAAAGGCGAGCATCACATGCACCACGCCCGCCAGAATGATGAGCCATGCCACGACCACGCTCACCGCAACCGCGGTCAGGAACGGCGAACCCACCGCGACCATGCCAAAGATAATCAGCAAAACGCCCCAGACGATCGACAACGTCGAAGCTTTACGCACAACCTCGGCCGGACTACTCGGTGCCATGAGACCTCCTCTTACGGATGCGGATTACGGATGCGGACTAATCCTATCGCAAAACCTGAATTCCTTGAATGTAATACCTGTATTCCCCGGCAGGACGGTTCCGCGAACCTGACTCCCTATTTCGGCTTTCCCAACCACGAATATTGCCATGCGACCGAAACGTTCTGGTAATTTCCTCCAAACTGGATGTGAATTCCATTGTTATAGCTGAATTTCAGAGACTGGTGCCTGGTGATGGGGATGGCGGCCGTGCCTCCCAGCCGGGAGTTCACCTCGCGTGTCAATGGATTTCCCACGCCATCGATGCTGGTCGAGCCACCGAACCAGTAATTACCGTCGAGCGAAACCCACAACCGAGGCTTGAAGTCGTAGCTCAGATGCGCTTCCAGCGACCCGATCGGATTTTGGGTTTGCGACCTCGTGCCCGGATAGTACATGTTCCGAGACCAGAAATCCTGATTGGTGGTGAAAAACCAGACTCCGGCGTAGCCATCGACCACCCAATTCTTCCAGCGTTCGGAATAGCCGAATTCCGGTTTGAACGACCAGCGGTTCGTCCCCCAATTAATCAACTTCGTCGGATCGTACTGGCCGGTAGGAGCCGCCACCTTGAGACTCGCGCCGAGCAATACTTTCTGCTTCCATTTTGTGAACTCTTTAGCCGGCATCGCCGGACCGCCGTGCAGGTTAACCGAAACACGAAACGACGAATCCAACAGACCGGAGCGGTAGAGATGCTGCTCTGCCCCCGCGACCGTCCCCTGGAAGGTTCCGTCGGCATAAGGCAATGCGGCCACGACATTGGCCGAGCGCCCAAAAAAGTTAAACGAGTGGTAGTAGCTGATGACCGATACGCTGTACGTTCCGGTTGCGCCCGTCGCCGGCAGAACGCCGTTATAGTCAATGCTGCCGTCGTAGAAAGACCAGGTCAGAGTAACGGCATTGGCATGCAGAGGCGTGATGACATAGGCGCGGGGAGCCAGGTCCTGTCCGCCAGCCACCCGCAGCGCAACTATTGCGAGGGCAAACGACAGCGCGATCTTGCAGAAAAGGCGCATTTTTCCATCGCCGGGCACGCCCTCGCGAGCTGCTTTCGGGTGAAGATTGAAAATGACACACTCGGGTTAATAGTCGAAACTAAGAGCGTCACGGCAGCCCGGCAACTGGCAAAAATGCTAGTCCCTGCCGCCGGGTTCCGGCGGGTCAGATTCATCTACTTCATCTGCCCCGAGGCCTAGAATTCAGAAAATGGGTTTCCTGTCGTAGCTTTTATGTTGTACATTTTATGTCCTGCCAGGAGGTATTCACCGATGCTCAAATCCATCGCCGTCGTCGTCGGCAGCTACCTGCTCTCGATCGTTCTTGTCCTGGCAACGGACCCGTTGCTTTCGCATCTGTTCCCCGGCGATTTCGACAAAGGCCGTGTGCCTTCTGACGCGGCTCTCATGACGAGCACGGCGCTCTTTGTCATCGTCTCGATTCTCTGTGCCTGGCTCTGCGGGCGCTTTGCTCCCGGCCGCGCCGGGCGCCATGTGCTCTGGTTCTTTATCGTGGGGGAAGCGATGGGCATCGCCGCGACGATTCCCAACTGGAATAAGGGCTGGCCGCACTGGTACTGGTTGTCCTGGCTGCTCACCTGGCCGGTGAGCTGCTGGATCGGCCTGCTGCTTGCCGGGCGCCGGGCTGATGCGGCCACGGTGTGAGCTCTACGCAGCGTCCGGCTCGGAAGCCCGCAGAATGAACAAGAAGGTCGAGCCATGATTCAGCTCACTCTCCGCCCGGATCGTTCCGCCGTGGGCGAAAACGATATGCTTGGCGATGGCGAGCCCCAGCCCCGTCCCGCCCGACTCGCGCGAGCGGGCCTTGTCGACACGATAGAAACGTTCGAACAGCCTGGGCAAATGCTCGGAAGAAATGCCCGGGCCAAAATCCCGAACATAAAATTCCACGCCGCCTTCCAAAGCCCGCGCGCCCAGAATGAGTTTCTTGCCTGAAGCGGCATATTTCATCGCATTTTCGATGAGATTGGAAAAAATCTGATGGATGGCTTCGCGATCCGCATTCACACTGGCGTTCGCCGCCGAGTTCTCCACCACCAGCTCGACTCCATAGGAACGCGCCATTTCGCGAAAACTTTCCAGCGCGTCTTCGAGAAGCTCTTCGACATGGACGGGTTGCATGCTGAAACGCTGCTCCCCTGATTCGACCCGGGCCAGGGTCAGCAGGTCTTCCGTGAGCCGCGACATGCGAGACGAATTTTTGCGGATGATTTCCAGGAACTCGCGCACGTGATTGTCGGCGATGGGACTGTCGAGCAGGGTTTCCGTATATCCCTGAATGGAGGTCAGCGGCGTACGCAGTTCGTGGGAGACGTTGGCGATGAAATCGCGGCGACTCTTTTCCATGCGCTCGGTCTCGGTGAGGTCGCGGAGCACGGCGACCGCACCGCGGCCCGGCATGGGCGCGGCGGTTACATCGAACGTGCGGCCGGAAATAATGGTGCTGGAGCGCGCCGATCGGACCACCTGCTCGCGCGCGGCTTCCTGGATTGCCGCGAGAAACTCCGGGTCGCGCACGCTGTCGATCAAAGGCGCATTCAAGCGCGGCGCGCGCAGCAGCAGGCGATCCATGCTGCGGTTGGCCCACAGGATGCGCCCGTCGGCATCGACCGCAACCACCGCGTCCTGCATGCTGTTGAGCAGGGTTTCCAGCTCGTGCTGGCTGGTTTGCACCCGGGCATAACTCTCTTCCACCCGGCGCGTGGTTTTATCCAGGGCTGCCGCCACCTGCCCAATCTCGTCGGTCGAAGTGGAGGCGATTCTCGCCGTCAGGTCTCCACTGGCCACGCGTTCGGCAAAACGCACGATGCGCTGCAAGCGCCGTCCGACATATTGCGAAGCAATTGCCGCGACCACCATCGAGAAAACAAATGCCGCGAGCGACCCCCAGAACAGGGCCACGGACAGCGGGCGATCGGTGGTTTCGATCTCGGGCAGCGGGTACGCGAGTCGTACCGCACCTCCCGAAATCGGAGCCGCGACGTACACAAAAGGAATGCCGACGGTTAGACTCTTGCGTTCGTCGATGCCGGCGCGGCCGGCGAGAGCGGCGGCAAACTCCTTGCGCTGCGCTTGATTCTCCATCGAGCCGGGATCGGCTTCGGAATCGGCCAGCACCTTGCCCGTGGGATCGATGACGGTGGCGCGCGCGCCCGCCGCCTGGCCTTCCTGCGAGACGATGTCGGCCAGGGAATGCTGCCGGTCGCTCTCCACCCGGTTGGCGAACAGCAGGGTTTTCTGCTTGAGATTGCGCTCGATCTGCTCCCGCAGGGTGCGCTCCCAGACGCGGTGGACGGTCCACTGCAACGTGATCGCCGTGACCCCGATCACGAGCAGAAACACAAACATCAATTTAACGAAGATGCGGCTTCTCAACGCGCGACCTCGAAACGGTAGCCCGCGCCGCGCACCGTCTTGAGGTAGCGCGGGTTCTCGGGATCGGGCTCAATCTTCTCCCGGATGCGCCGCACGTAAACATCCACCGAGCGCGGCGTGACGTACGCCGTATCGCGCCACACCGAATCGAGCAACTGGTCGCGGGTGAAGACACGTCCGGCATGCCGCATGAAGTAATCGAGCAACCGGAATTCCGTCGCGGTTGTCGGGACCTGTTTCCCCCGGACGGTCAGAGTCATCGCACTGGGATCGATATGAATCTCTTCAATCCTGGTCGGCACCGGCGGCAGCGGACGCTCAAACCGGCGCAGCACCGCTTTCACGCGCGCCACCAGTTCGCGGGGGCTGAAAGGCTTGGGAATGTAATCGTCGGCTCCCAACTCCAGCCCCAGCACGCGATCCGCTTCGCCGCTCTTCGCGGTCAAAAAAATTACCGGCACCGAGGCCAGCGCCACCGATTGCCGGATTTGGCGGCAAAGTTCGAGTCCATCTTTTCCCGGAACCATGATGTCGAGCAGAAACAGCGCCGGACGCTGCCTTTCGGCGTCCACAACCACCAGATTCCCGGTGGAATAGAGGCGCACGTTGAAGCTGGCGCCTTCCAGGTGATGGCGCACCAGTCGCGAAATATCCGGGTCGTCTTCCACTACGTAGATAGTCGGTTTCACGCGAACCATTGTAGCTGGGAAGTGTGTAGATTCGATAAACGTGTCGGAGGGAAGAGCCGCTTGGTGCATCGCTAAGATATGCGTCTCTAAGATATGCGTCGCCAAGGTGCGTCTATCCCGTGTCGCCCTGCATCCGTGTTAAAGCCTTTGCCTTGTTGTCAGCGCAGGGCCATACCGGCCTCGGCCGAAAAATCCATGCCCACAAATTCGCCTCGCAGAAATTTCGGAAACGCCGCCGCCGCAATCATCGCCGCGTTGTCCGTGGAAAGCGCGCGCGATGGAAAGAATACGGGCAGTCCCTGCATTCCCGCCTCGCGTTCAAAGGTGCTCCGCAACTCGTGGTTGGCCGCCACGCCGCCGCTGACAAACAGGGTCTGAACCTCGTACTCCCGCGCCGCCGCCAGGGTCTTGGTCACCAGATCGTTCACCATCGAGCGTTGAAAAGAGGCCACCAGATCGAGCGTCTGCCGGTCGCACAGCCGGCGAACCTCCTCGAGGGACGGTTGCGCAACCGCGGCAAGCGCAAGCCGGCGAGCTTCGATTTCGGGTTTGAGGTTGTGCGTCTCGACATAGCGCAAAACCGCGGTCTTGATTCCGCTGTAGGAAAAATCAAACTGCGGGCGATCGTCCAGAGGATGATCGTCCCCAGGCTGCGGTTGAGACTGGCCGAGCTTAGAATCGCGGCGGTCGCGATGCTTGATCTGCGAAGCTTGAAACTTCACGGCGCTCGCATCTCCATGCGGCGCCAATCGATCAAGGATCGGTCCTCCCGGATAGCCGAGTCCCAGCAGCTTGGCGACTTTATCGAACGCCTCTCCCGCCGCGTCATCGCGAGTGTGCCCGATATTGCGGTAAGTCCAGAGATGATCGTGCTGCTGCGCAAGATAAAGATGGGTATGCCCGCCCGACACTACCAGCGCCAGCACCGGGAACTGCAGCTCGCGGTTCTCGCTTTGCCGCTGCTGCAGCAGCACGGCGTGAATGTGTCCCTCGAGATGGTTCACCGCCAGCAGCGGCTTATCGAGTGCGAATGCCAATGCCTTGGCGAAACTGATGCCCACGAGGAGAGCTCCCGCCAAGCCCGGCCCTTGCGTCACGGCAATGGCATCGACCGACTGATAACTCTGACCCGCTTCGGCCAGAGCCTGGCGCACGACGGGGACGATCGCCCGCAGATGCTCGCGTGAAGCGAGCTCCGGAACCACTCCGCCATACGGCCGATGAGTGGCAATCTGCGAGGCCACGACGTTCGACAGGATTTGCTCCCCCGAGCGCACGACCGCCGCGCCCGTCTCATCACAGGAGGTTTCAATGCCGAGGATGGTAGCGTCAGGCATAATTGGCTCTTGGCTGTTAGCTATTAGCTCTTCGCTCTTAGCTGTTGGCTTCTAGCTCTGATGTTCCAGTTTAGACGATCTGATTCGACCTCCAGCATTCGCGGTTGCTATGACTGAATGCTGAATGCTGAGTGCTTCTTGTCGAACGCCCAACAACACGCCGCCGAAATCGTCCGCACGCTGCGCCGGCACGGGCATCAGGCGTACTTCGCCGGAGGCTGCGTTCGCGACCTGTTGCTAGGCCGCGAACCCGCCGACTACGACGTGGCCACCGATGCCACGCCGCGACAGGTCATGCAAATCTTTCCGCAAAGCTTCGCTGTCGGCGAGCAGTTTGGAGTCGTGCTGATTCCAGAATCCAGGGTGGAGACGAGCGAACCTTCGACAAGCCCAGGGCAGGTTCCGGCGCTTCCATCCGCGAGCGGCCGATCCGAGCGCAGACAATCCGAGAGCAGCCAATCCGAGCGCAGACAATCCGAGCGCGGCAAGTCGACGGTCGAAGTGGCGACCTTCCGCTCCGACGTCGGGTACTCCGATGGGCGTCATCCGGACGAGGTCCGCTTCAGCCACGATCCGAAAGAAGACGTCGAGCGCCGCGACTTCACCATCAACGGCATGATGCTCGATCCCGAGACCGGCGAGGTCCTCGATTTCGTTGGAGGGCGAGCCGATCTGGAGGCCAAAGTCATCCGCGCCATCGGAGACCCGTTCCGCCGGTTCGCCGAAGACAAACTCCGCATGTTGCGAGGGGTGCGCTTCGCCGCCCGCTTCCATTACCAGATCGATGCCGCAACCCTCGAGGCGATGCAAAAGCTGGCGCCCGAGATTCGCCAGGTGTCGGCGGAGCGCGTCCGCGACGAACTCACCAGGATGCTCACCGAAGGCCAAGCGCGTCGCGCCTTCCAACTGCTTGACATGACGAGACTGCTGCCCGAAGTTCTGCCGGAAGTCGCCGCGATGAAGGGAGTCGAGCAGCCGCCGCAATATCATCCTGAAGGCGACGTCTTCGTGCACACCCTGCTGCTGCTGGAAAAACTTCCCGCCGGAGTGTCGAAGACGCTGGCCTGGGGAGCGCTGCTCCACGACGTAGGCAAGCCGGCGACGTTCCGCGTCGCTCCCGACCGCATCCGCTTCGATGGCCACGTGGAAGTGGGAGTCAGAATCGCGGCCGAAATCTGCCGACGTCTGCGCTTCTCGAATGACGAAACCGATCAGATTCTTGCTCTGGTTGACCATCACATGCGCTTCGGCCAGGTGCAGCAGATGAAGCAATCCACGCTGAAAAAATTTCTTCGCCTGCCCGCTTTCGACGAGCATCTGGAGCTGCACCGGATCGACTGCCTCTCCAGCCACGGGCAGCTCGACGCCTACGAATACTCGCAAGAACAGTTGCGTTCGATGCCGCCCGAAGCCATTCGCCCGGCTCCGCTGATCACCGGCGAAGACCTGATCGAAGCGGGTTATGAGCCGGGTCCGCGCTTCAGGGAAATTCTGTGCGCGGTCGAAGACGCACAACTGGAGGGACGACTCACGTCACGCGAGGCGGCGATGGAGTTCGTGCGGCGCGAGTATCTGGAGTAGCCAGTGTGGCGCGGGCGCTTCCGCCGGTGCGGTTCAGATTACATGTTGTTTGTTGGGGCGGTTTGGGTTGGGGTGGACGGGCGAGGACGCCCGTCTCTCCACAAAACTAAAAAAGCTTGCCTCTCCACAAAACTACTGGACGGGCGGGGACGCCCGTCTCTCCACTCTTGCGGGCGGGGGCGCCCGCGCCACACATTTCATGCAGATTTTTATTCTTCGTTTTTGTCACGATCTTGCGAAGTGGTTTCGGGTGCGTCTGCGGGGGCCGGTTTTTGCAGGTCGATTTCGGGCATGGCTGCTTTTTTTAGTCGCTCGTTCAGCTCCGGGACGTCTTTCGATTTGAGCTCGGCCCATGCGGACAATTGCTCGGTGAGCGCCTGGTCGAGTTCCGCGAACATGGCGGATTGCTGCGTGGTGGGGGCGGCGTCGGCGCTGTCGAGAGCGGTGAGGACGGTGCCGAGTCCGCTGTTCAGCTTCGCCAGGGTGCGGCCGGCGGGAGTGCTCAGGTAGCTGGCGCCGTATCCGCCTTCTTCGCCTTCGATGGCGGCGGCTTTCGCGTCGAGGACGGCGGCTGCTTTGGCGATCGCGGCCATCGCCGAGTGGCTGGCGGCGCTGCTGGCGTGCGCGTCGGTCTTGAGGGACTTCAATTGGGCGCGCAGGCTGCGGACCTGTTGCAGGGCTTCGTAGTCGCGATGGAGAGCGTCGGCGATTTTGCGGTCGAGGTCGAGATGACGGTCCAAGTCACTGGAAGAAACCTTGACACGCGGATCCATTCGGATGGCGAGGGTTTGGAGATAGTTCTGGCGTCCGGCGGTGAGAACCAGCTTGTAGGTCCCAGGGACGACGGTGGCTCCGAGCGGATAGCGCGGCGTGTCGAGGTAGATGGCTGAGATGGGGTATTCGTGCTCGAGAACATCGGGCGGGGGATAAGTCATATCCCAAACGAAGCGATGCATACCCGGGGCGGCCGACAAGGTTCGCGAGGGACGCACCCAATACATCGGGACGTTGAGCTGTTTTGGATTCACGGGCTCGGGTTGGTCAAGGGTCGAAAAGTGGCGGATGAGGTGGTTGCCGGTGCTATCGAAGATTTCGAGAGTGACGGGCGCGTCAATGATGTTGGGGCTGATCCAGTAATCGATCATGGCGCCGTCAGGAGGATTCTGTCCGGCGGGCTCTTCGGGAGGAAGAGGGGTATCGGTGTTGTTGTTGCGGCGGATGCGATAGGCCGATGCGGGAGCGAAGAGAAACGCCGGACGGGCTGCGACCTCAGGCCGGAGTTGGCGGAGCGGGCTGATGTTGTCGAGGATCCAGAAGGAACGACCGTGGGTGCCGACGACGATGTCGTCTTTATGAATGACGAGGTCGCGGATCGAGGTGGGCGGGAGGTTCTGCTGCAGGGATTGCCAATGGTCGCCGTCGTCCCAGGAAACGTAGACGGTGCGTTCGGTTCCAGCGAAGAGCATTTTTGGGCGGCCGGGATCTTCGCGGACGGCGTTGACGGGTTCGTTCTCGGGCAGGCCGGTGACGATCTTCTGCCAGGTTTTGCCGCCATCGTGGGTGCGGTAGATATAAGGATGCAGGTCGTCGAGGCGGAAACGATTGACGGCGGCGTAGACAGTTGCGGTATCGAAGTGGGACGCGTCCATCTGGGCGAGCTTGCTCCAGGGAGTCAGTTCTGGCGGAGTCACGTTCTCCCAATTTTTGCCGCCGTCGCGGGTGACCTGGATGAGGCCATCGTCGGTTCCGGCCCAGATCAGGTTGGCGTCTCTGGGCGAGGGAGCGAGCGAATAGATCACGCCGCGATGCTTGCCTTTCGCCGGGTCGGCGGCGACGAACGGGCCGAGAGTCGGGGGAACGCCGGGATCTTCGCGGGTGAGGTCGGGGCTGATGACCTGCCAACTGTTGCCGCCGTCGGTGGTTTTGAAGAGGACGTTCGACGCGAGGAAGAGGACGTGGGCATCGGCGGGGGAGAAGATGAGGGGCGCAGTGCGATTGAAGCGATACTGTCCGGTGCGGAGGACGACGGGAGAGACGTCGCGGGTCTGTCCGGTATTGCGATCGAACACGGTCGCTTTGCCGCCGTAGATCAGATTGGGATGCAAAGGATCGGGGGCGACGTAGCCGTATTCCTCGACGCCAACGGTGGTCCAGTCGCGAAAGGTGATTTCGCCGAAGTCGCTGCGGCTGGCGGTGCCGATGGAACCGCTCTCCTGCTGGCCGCCGTAGACCCAGTAGGGAAACTGGTTGTCGGTGATGACGTGATAGAACTGGGCGGTGGGCTGGTTGTACCAGGAGCTCCAGGTCTGGCCGCCGTTGACGGTGATGGTGGCTCCCTGATCGACGGCGAGGGCGATGATGTCGGGGTTTTCGGGATTGATCCAGATGGTGTGGTAGTCATCGCCTCCGGGGGCGCCTTTGATGGCGGTGAAGTTCTTGCCGGCGTCGGTGGACTTGTAGGTGGAAGTGTTGGCGACATAGATCACATCTTTGTTTCTGGGATCGACGCGGACGCAGCCGAAGTCATCGCCGCGACCGTAGATGCGTTCTTCGTTATTGACTATCTGCCAGCTTTCGCCGGCATCGTCGGAGCGGTAGATGCCGCTGCCTTTTTTCGAGTTAACCCAGGCATACATGCGATCGGGATCGCTCGGGGAAACAGCGGGTCCGATGCGGCCGATTCCGTCGGATTCGCCGGGCAATCCTTTAGTAAGCTGGTGCCAGGTATTGCCGCCATCGGTGGATTTATAGAGACCGCTGCCGGGGCCATAGAGGCCGAGACCGGCGGTCCAGGGGGGACGGCGCGAGGACCAGAGGCTGGCGAAGATGATTTGGGAGTTGCGGGGATCGAAGACGAGATCCATGCCGCCGGCGTTTTCGTCGTGGTAAAGAACTTTCTGGAAAGTCTGACCGCCGTCGAGGGAGCGGTAGACGCCGCGCTCGGAGTTCGGTCCGTAAGGATGTCCCTGGACGGCGACGAAGAGGCGGTTGGGATCTTTGGGATCGACGATGATGGAGGCGATCTGCTGAGCGTCGCGGAGGCCGAGGTGCTGCCAAGTGAGGCCGGCATCGGTGGATTTGTACATGCCGTCGCCGACCGAGAGGTCGGGACGGCGGAGGCCTTCTCCGCTGCCAACGTAGACGATGGCGGGATTGGAGGGCGCAACGGCGAGTGCGCCGATGGATCCGGAATGCTGGGGATCATCCGGCTGATCGTCGAAGATGGGGTTCCAGGTGCGGCCGTAATCGGTTGTCTTCCAGACGCCGCCGTTGTTGGGGGCCATGTAGAAGACGTTGGGTTGTGCGGGGACGCCGGAGATGGCAACGGTGCGTCCGGCGCGAAAGGGACCGATGAGGCGCCAGCGCAAGTCCTGGAATAGAGACGGGTCGTAGGGCTGGGCAGGGAGCGCCACGGGCAGAAGGCAGAGCGCGGCGAGGAGAATCCACAACTTTTTTTGGTTCACAGTGGGTCGCATGGGGAGAGCTTAGGATAAATCACGGAGGCGGGAGTTGGACAGAGCGGGCGGTGGAGCGGAGCGGAGTTTTTCCGCAGCTTCTAAAGTCTTGCAAAGCAAATTCAAAAGGGCCGACTACGGTCGTTTCGGCAATGACCCAGGTTGGCGCCCAAAGACAGGCGCGAACCTGGGTCACGCGGTTTAGTGGCTGTCGGCGGGCTTTTCCATAGGCTTCTTCGCCATGGGAGCGGACGGGGACTTCGCTTTCCAGAATGCGGGATCGCCCTTCACCCATTCGTCGAGGGGATAGCTCATGTGCGGATTGATGGCGAAGAGGTTGGTTCCGCTGGTTTCGATGGCAGCGGCGGAGAGTTCGGCCAGCTTCTTCATGCCAGCGGGGCCCATGGCGGCTTCAAAGTCCTTGCCGGCGGCGAAGTTCTTATCGACTTCGGCGAGGGACTGCATGGGGTTAAAGATGATGTAGGTGGTGTCGGGGAATCCGTAGACGGCGGCGTAGGTTGCCCAGTGTGCGCCGGGAATTTTCTCATACGCGGCAGTTACGATCTTCACGAGCTCTGCCCAGTCCTGGTCGTGACCTTGTTTGACTTGAATTCCGGTGATTTCAAAAAACCGAGTGTGGGCCATGTCAGTCTCGGGTCGCAGGCTGAACTCCTCGTGCAAGACGAGCACGGAGCCATCGGTCTCGCTGAGCAGGTCGCCATCCATCGCCCAGGCGTGGTCGAGGGCGGATGACAGAGTGGAATTTTTCTGGGTGGCAAGCGTGTCTTTTTCCCACGCGGCAAAGGACTCATAGCCGGTAAAGAACAGGGCGCGGTTCTTGCCGGAAAGGGATTCCATGGCCAGGTAGTGAGTCGGCCATTTGGCATCGGTGACGGCTTTGACAAAGGCGCTTTCGGTTTTTTCGTGCGGAGTACCCGACTTGCCGGGCTTGGTGTATTCGCGGGACGCGACCAGGACTTTGGGTGGCATAACGGGCTTGTCCTGTGCGAAGGCGATGGCTGAGATTCCGAGAGCCAGCAGAACAAATGAGGCGAGCACCGCCTCTGCGATTCTTTTCATAGTTGACCTCCTTGGGGCAAACAGATGGCACGGATTTTCTTTCTGGATTGTGCGAGCGGGCCGATTGTAACGCGAGGTCGGATTTTTGCAAGGCGGGGCGGGGGGGGGTAGAGGTTAGGGCACGACGTTAGGATTGGGCACCCGGCGGGTAAGAACTCGGCCCCCGTCTTCGGGCCCTTTGGGTTGTGGTGGGCGGGCGAGGACGCCCGTCTCTCCACAAAGTAAAAAAAGGCCCGCGCGGGGATTCGGGGAACTCGGGTGCGCGTCGCGGGAACGAACCTTTATTGCTTCACATGCGAAACACTGACGGGGGACGAGGCAACGAGAAATTTCCCCTGGTCGCTGTTGATGGGGTCGAGATCGAAAGAGAAGATTCCGCGAGCGCCCAAGAGGCGCACGCGAAAATAGTAGACGTGGCCGGCTTCGGCGTTGAAGTTCGCGAGTCCAAAGATTCGCGAACGCATTTTGAGGCGCGATTGCCAGTTGACGCAGAGATGGCGCTCGCCCGGCTCAGCGTTGAAAAACAAATAGGAACTGCCCTGGTTGGCACCCAACCACGCGCCATCCAATGCAACCTTGGTGAGAGCGCAGTTAAAGCATTGCTCCTGGTCGAGGTCTTGAATGACAAAGACCAGAGCTTTGGCAGGATCAGGCTCGGGAACGGGATGATGGGTTTCGTCCGGCTCGGCGTCAAACTTTACATTGATGGGACCGCAGGCCGCTTGGGAGGCGGCGATGGCAGCTTTATCTTGACTCAAGGCGAGAGTAGAGGCGGTGAAGAGGACGAAGACGAGAACGGCTCTCATGGGGTTGCTCCGGCTGGGGACTGCGTAGCTGCAGGAACCCGTGCGAAGTCCGCGGCGCAGGACCAGCTAAGCGCAGCGTAAACCCATTGGCAATGTATGGACGTAGAGATTTGTCGAGTTCTTGAAAAAGTATGTGAAGGGAAGCGCGAGGCGATTTGCGACCTCTGCGAGAGCTAATTAGGACGGACCACCTAGGACGAGCGGGGAGAGGCAGAGGGGCGGTTTTCGAGATAGCGGCGCAATGCATCCTGCCAATCCGGCAAGCGGATGTTATAGGCGTGCAGGCTCTCCGGCGACAGAACGGAGTAGGCGGGGCGCCGCGCGGGGCGCGGAAATTCGGCTGTGGTGACGGGCTTGACCAGAGTCGGCGACGCGGACATGCGCAAGATTTCAACCGCAAATTCATACCATGTGCAGTTGCCGGAGTTGGTGACGTGAACGATTCCGCGAGCGGAGGCGCGGCAAAGTTGCACGAGGGCTGACGCCAGATCAGGGGTGAAAGTCGGACTGCCGCGCTGATCGTTGACCACGGAAATTTCGGGGCGGGTGGAGGCGAGCTTGAGGATGGTTGCGGGGAAACACTTGCCGGCGTGGCCGAAGAGCCATGAGGTTCTGGCGATACAGACGTCGGGGAGCATTTCGAGCAGGCGCTCTTCGGCCTGAGCTTTGCTCTGGCCATAGACGCTGGTGGGATTTCTGGTATCGGCGGTTTGATAGGGAGAGTGGCTGGCGCCATCAAAAACGTAATCCGAACTGAGAAAGAGTAATCGCGAACCAGCCTGGCGGGCGGCGAGCGCGACGTTGACGGCACCCTGGCAATTCACGGCGAAGGCGAGGTCGGGATTGGACTCGCAGCCGTCGACGTCGGTGTAGGCGGCGGTTAAGAGGATGTAATCGGGGCGGGAGGCCAGGATGACATCGTGAATGCGAGAGCGATCGCGGAGGTCGGCATCTTTGGATGACAGGGCGATCAGTTCATCTTCGGCACGGGCGGGGCGGTTGGATCGGAACTCACGAACTATTTCCTGGCCGAGCAACCCGGTGGCGCCGAATAAGGTTACGCGCATAGCGGCATTGTAGTGTGGACGCGGGAAAGATGGCATACACGCGGGGGATTATTCCGCGGGTGGGGAAAAGCAAAATCTTAACTGCGGGGAGCAAGGAGATCCACGGGGGGCACAGAGATATTGGGACGCGGGGAATAGGAGGAAAGAACAGAGGAATATCAGCGGCGGTTATTCGGAGCCGGTTTCCGCGGGTGTTCTCACGGCGCGGCGCAGGGCGCGCAGGATGAGTGATCCGCTGATGCCGAAGCAGAGGACGGCGGCGAATGCCATTACTTCGAGGGTGCGGCGGGTCATCCGAAGGTAATCGGCGAAGAGCGACAACAGAGCGAAGAGCGTGCCGAAGATGTTGAGCCAAAGAGGAGAACGAGTCTGGATGAGGGGAAGATCGCGGCGAAACAGGACCTGGAGGAGCAATGCGGCCAGACCGATGGCGGTGACCACGACCAGGGCTACGGGACTGAAGAAAGCATTGGGCCTGGTATAGATGACCACCAGCGCCAGCGCCAGTAACAAGAGGCCGGAAGCGATCACGGTCCAGCGGCGCGCGAGTCGGGAGGGCGGGGTGGACTCGGCCGAGGGGACGGACGAGGGGACGGACGACAACCCGGGTTCGGTCACTGGCGGATCTCCCCGTGCGTGGGCATATCGCCATTGTATCCGCAGGGATTGATTCTGGCGTCAGGCGGTGCTGGGCATCCATTCGGAGGGACGATGTTCGCTGTGCGACATGGCGTAGAGGACGAGTTCGACACGGCTAGAGATGCCGACCTTATCGAAGATGCGGAGGAGGTATTTCTTGATGGTGTGTTCGCTGAGCCCTAATTCGAGGGCGACGCCGCGATTGGTCAAACCGTCGGCAACGAGGGCGACGACCTGCTCCTCGCGCGGAGTCAGTAAGAACCTGCCGTTGGAATTCACGACGCGGAGGGTGGGGACGGCGGATAAGGCATCGAGGAGGAAGGTCGTCTGCTGGCGGTTGATCCAGACCTCACCCAGGGCGACGCAATGGATGCACTTGCAGAGCATGGGGAAGGGAGTTTCGGCAAAGAGGAAGATACCTTTGGCGCCGGCGCGAAAGGCATTGACGACCAGCTCGCGGCTGTCATTTTCGGCGAGGAGGACGGGAGCGACGCGGGGATAAGACACGCGCAACCAGCGCAGCAAGCCTAGATCCGGCAAATGATTGCCGGCGAGCAGGACGACGTCGACGGGATCGGATTGCATCAACTTGTGCACGGCGGAGGTTTCGAGCGCGACGGCGGAGACCTCGAAGTCGCGCCGGCTCTTGAGGGCTCGGGTGAGAAGTTGGGACTGGATGGGGCCGGAATCGGCTACGAGGACTTTCACGACCCTGGCGGGGGCGGTCGCTGAAGCGGCAGGATGCGACGGTTTTTGCACGGAACTGCGCATCGGGCTGGGCTTGGAACTCGGGTTGGGATTCGGGTTGGGATTCGGCTTCGAACCTGACTTGGAGCCTGGTTTCGAAATTGGTTTCGAGCTGGGCTGGGCATTCGGCTGGGTCATCACGTTTTGATCATGCCCTAAGGCGTAGGGACCGAATGTACGACCCATCACACCCCGTTGGTGATGAATGGGCGCCACTGCGCCTACTTTAGTGGAGCTTCACTCGTGCACTTCCCTCGGGGCATAGGTTGCCCGGCTCCGGTTGACAGTGAAGCGAAAACCCCTGCTGGGCGGGAGCTTTCGCGGGTTCCCTGCTTTTCCAGCGGCGCGAATGGACCCTGTACCGGGGTGGAGTGTACTTTCCACGTCTTGTTGTGTCTGGAAGGCGACGGTACCTTGTTTGCCATCAGCTCAAAAAAGATCGGGCTGGTGAGTTCGCCATTCGGAGCAACGGCGAGAGTCGGGAGATGAATGTCTGGACACAACGCGTAGTTTTTGGAGTTGCGGGCGTGCTCATCCTGCAGCTCGCCGTGATTGTTTCGGGACAGGAGACGGTAACGTCGCCTGCTTCGGAACCTCGGACCTCTGCTCCACCCACCGGCAAGGGCCGGGCGGCGGAGAGCTCGCAGAACGAGGACGGGACAGGGACGGGCGGCTCCAGCAGCGGAACGATCACACAACCCGGGAAAGCGGGTGGCACGGGAGATCCTGCATTCGGAGGGGAACGCCATCCGCTTTATCGGCTTGGGAAATCGGATACGGTGGACATCAATTTCACATTCTCTCCGGACTTCAACCAGAGCCTGACGGTGCAACCGGATGGCTTCGTGGCGCTGCGAGGGGCGGGGACATTGCTGGCGGAAGGGCTCACGGTGCCAGAGATGGAGCGGGCGGTTGCTGAGGCATACCGCGGCTTTCTGCACGAGCCGGAGGTCACGGTGACCTTGAAAGATTTCGACAAGCCGTACTTCCTGGCATCGGGGGAGGTGGCGCGGCCGGGAAAATATGAATTGCGGGGAGACCTGACGGTAAGCGAAGCGGTGGCGATTGCGGGCGGGTTCACGCAGCAGGCGCGTCATTCGCAAGTGGTGGTGTTCCGGCGAATCTCAGCGTATGTGGCGGAGTCTCACGTGCTGGATGTAAAGAAGATGCTGGACGGGCGGGATCTGAATGAAGATCTGCACCTTCAGGCGGGCGATTTTATCTATGTGCCGCAGAGCCGGATTTCAAAGATCCGGAAATACGTTCCAACGAATTCGATGAGCTGGTACATGAATCCACTGCAGTTCTAGCGGAAAGGAAGGCACAGCTGCGCTGATTGCGTTGGCAAGGACCTGGCGGGTCTGAGGAAGACGCGCCGGGTGTGATCGGCCGGCTGCAGAATTCATGACCGCTGCCTTGATCCGGAATGTCCGCAGCAATCTTTCTCCGACGCCGCGCGAACTGGCGGCCACGCTGTTCCGGCGTCCGCGGATTGTCGCCGGGGCTTTTGGCTTTGTGCTGGTAGCCGCGATGGCGCTCGCGATTTTCTCGGCACGTTATGAATCGCACTTCAAGGTGCTGTTGCGGCGGGGGCGGTTCGATCCGGTGGTCTCTTCGCAGCCCGCGAGCGTGATGGATTTCACGCGGCCCGATATCACCGAGGAGGAACTGAATTCCGAGGTGGAGTTGCTGCGCGATGAAGATCTTTTGAAGGAGGTGGTGAAAAGGGCGGGATTGATTCCGGCTGACACCTCGGAAGAAGAACGTCCAGCGGAGATTGAACACGCGGCGCGGAAGCTGTCGCGGCGCCTGGACGTGGAGGCGCTGAAGAAGTCGAACCTGATTCAGGTGAGCTATAAGGACACCGATCCGGAGCGGGCAGCGCGGGTGCTGGGGGCGCTCTCGTCGCTTTATGTTGAGAAGCACACGAAACTGCAGCGGCCCGCAGGGGAAAACCGGTTTTTCGAGCAGCAAACCGCGGAATATGAGAAGAGACTGCGGCAATCGGAGGCGGAACTAGCCCGCTTTACGCGCACGCGCGGGGTAGCGTCGGCGGCGCTGGAACGGGATATCGCGCTGCAGAAGTTAGGCGAAGCGGAGGGCACTTATCGCCAGATCGATCAGGACCGGGTGGAAACGGAGCGCCGGATTGCGTCGTTGCAGGAACAGGTGAAGTCGTTTCCCTCGAGGTCGGTCACGCTGAAGCGCTGGGCGGACAATCCGCAGGCGCTGGAAAAGATGAAAACGCACCTGCTGGAGCTGCTGCTGAAGCGCACCGAACTTCTGAGCCGGTACGAGCCTTCGTACCGGCTGGTGCAGGAAGTGGAACAACAGATTGCGGAAACCCAGGCGTCGATCTCGGCGGAAGGGCTGACGCCGGTTCGCGATGAAACTACGGACAAAGATCCGAACTACGAGTGGGCACGGATGGAGTTGGAGAAGGCGCAGGTGCAGGGGGAAGGCTTGCGGGCGCGGCAATCGGACGCGTCGGCGCAGGTGGCGGAACTGCGCACTCTTTCGCAGCGCAGGCAATCGGATTCGCTGGATCAAGAGGATCTGATGCGGACCGTGAAGGCGGAGGAGGATAACTACCTGCTCTACCTGCACAAGCGGGAGGAAGCCCGCATCGGCGACGCGCTCGATGAGCGGCGCATCCTGAATGTGGCGATTGTAGAGCCGCCGGTAGCGCCGGCACTGGGGGTACATTCCCTGCTGCTGTATTTCGCGCTGGCGTTCGGACTGGCGATCGCGTTCAGCGTGGGCATGGCATTTACCACAGAGTATTTCGATCCGACGATCCGGACTCCGGATGAAGCTTTTGGGTTGCTGGAAGTGCCGGTGCTGGCGTGGCTTCCGGCACACGAGCCTGGGCTGGAACCTGTTTTCCGGTCGCGGCGGCGGAGCTCCGAGGTGGAAATTCAGTGAGCACGCTTCGGGAAATCATCGTCGAGGCGCCGGCGGGGGCGAGAGAGCCGGAGGTAAGCGCGATCGGGGAGCGGGTTGCGCGGCAAGGTGTGCCGCGAAAGAGGACGTTGCACGATGAGCAGATTCATGCGCTGGTGCAGCAGCTTTTTTTCCGGACGGAAGCGGGGCTGGTGCGGCATGTGGGATTTGCCGCGGTTGAGGACTCTACGGCGACCGCGGGGTTATGCCTCGAAGTGGCGCAATCCGTGGCGCAGGAAGGACGGTACGACGTGGGACTGATCGATGCGCATTCGGATCCGGTGCTGCTGCAAACGCAGCTGCAGATTCCGTCTCCGGCGCACGCTCCGACGACGTGGCCGATGGCGCCGCGGCTCTGGATGGTGCCGCGGCAGAGCTGGCTGCCGAAGCTCGAGGAGCAGCGCATCACGGAGCAGAGCCTGTCGCGGCTGCGCGATCTGATGACGGAGTTCGACTTTTCGATTTTATGGTGTGCTCCGGTGTCATGGCTGACGGCGAGCGTTGGGCAGGCGTGCGACGGGCTGGTGATCGTGCTCACGGCCAACAAGACCAGACGGCTGGTGGCGGCGCAGGTCAAAGAGGAGATGAGCAAGGCGCAGGTTCCGTTGCTGGGCACGGTGCTGGCGGGACGGCGATTTCCTGTTCCCCAGGGTCTGTATCGCAATTTGTGAATGCTATGGCGGAATTGAGTACAAACCGGGCAAGGAATTCTGGACAGATCGATGACCCTTCGCAGTACGCGAGGATGATTCCGGGGACTTCGACTTTGCCGGCGGTCATGTTTCCGGCAGCGGGAAGCAGTTCTGGGCCGGCGGATGGAGGGGAAAGCACGCCTCGGGAAAACAATCGTTGGGAAAATAAGCCTCGGGAAAACAAGGCCAGGGGCACGAAGACACGAACGCCAATTCAGCAACTGCTGCATCGGCCGGCGAGCGGACAACGCGAGCTATTCAAACTGGTGGTGGTGGATTTGCTGGTTCTCGGGGCAATCGGCGGCGGGTTGGCGCTGATTTCTCCAGGGTGGAGCGTGCCGTGGGCGAACCTACCGATTTTTGCGGTTCTGGTGACGCTGTTCGGCTGCTCGGCGGGGCTCTATAGCAACAGCGACGACCCGTTCCCCGCCGGGATTATAGCAGTGCTCGGCGAGTCGATCTTTCTGGCGACGGGATTGGTGTTTGTGGCCGCCAGGGGTCAGATGCGAGCGCTGGGGGGGGCGGCCATCCTGACGAGCAGTCTGGGCGGGCTGCTGTTGTGGCGGCGGTTGCTGCAGATGATGGGGACTCGAGGGGAAGCGAGGGCGTGGAAGATTCTTATCGTCGGCGGGGGTCCGCTGGCGCTGGCGGTTGCTTCAACCTTGCGGAACGACCCGCTACATCGGACCAACGTCTGCGGATTCCTGGATGACGTGCTGCCCTTTTCTCCGGTGGTGCTGGGGCGGCTGGCGGATCTCGACTGGCTGGCGCGGAGCGAGTTTATCGACGAAGTCATTCTGGTTCTGCCGGGGCAGCCGGCGCAGACGCGACTGGCGGCGGAGGCGGCCTTCCGCAACCACCTCGACATTCGCACGGTGCCGGACTTGCCGCCGGGTCCGTGGGTGGATTCTGTGATCGACCGGATCGGGGAGATCCCGGTGATTACGCTGCATCGCGAGCCGCTGCCCGGGGCAGCGCTTTTTCTGAAGCGGCTGCTGGATATAACAGGAGCGGGTTTCGGCCTGGTGTTGGCGAGCCCGTTCATGGCGATTGCGGCCCTGCTGATCTGGTGGGATTCGCCCGGCTCAGTGGTTTACGCAGCGGAACGCACTGGGGCCAGGGGACGACGCTTCCGCTGTTACAAGTTTCGCTCGATGGTGAGCAACGCCGAATACCTGAAGGAAGGCTTGCGGGCACGCAACCAGCGGCAGGGGCCGATTTTCAAGATTGACGGGGATCCGAGAATCACGAGAATCGGGCGTTTTCTCCGGCGCTACAGCCTCGACGAACTACCTCAACTGTGGAATGTGTTACGGGGAGAAATGAGCCTGGTGGGACCGCGGCCTCATCCGGTCGACGAAGTCAACCATTACGATCTGCAACATTACCGGCGGCTTGATGTGAAACCGGGCATCACGGGTCTGTGGCAGATAACGGCGCGCGACTCTCCGTCGTTCGATCTCAACATGCATCTGGATCTCACCTACATCGAGAACTGGAGCCTGTGGCTGGATCTGCGGATACTGGCGAGCACGGTCGGGGTGTTATTTGCGCCGGAGGGAGCCTGAGTTCGTGATGAGCAGCGTAATGAGCAGCCGCGGCTTAACCTGGGAGAGCAGCAGCAACCGGCTTTGGCAAGCTGCCGGCTTGCTGCTGCGACCACTACAACTGGGCCTGGCCTTTTCTTCGGTGCTGTATGTGGGGGCGATGACGGTATTTCTGTTCCGGCCGCCGGATCTTTTTTCTTACTACGCCGACCGGATCGCATTCGGCATTCTGGCGGGTTTTGTTGCGCTGCGGACACTTGCGTTGCGGGAAAAGATTCCGTTCTTTGCCGGCCTCAGCCTACCGATGCTGGGACTGATGGCGCTGGCGGTGTTCCGGGTGCTGCGCGAGCCATTCGACGCGCAAATCTGGAGCATCATCGCGGGCAAATACATCGTTCCGTTTGCGCTGTTTCACATAGCGGTGGTGACGTTCCGGGGAGCGGGGCAACGCAGGCATTTCGAAATTTTCGTTCTCTTGGCTCTTGCCTACCTTGTCTTCATCGCGATTGCGTTCCTGGTGGACGCTCGCGGGCTGATCTTTCCACGTTTCATTCTCGACGAGAGTCTGGGCTTCCATCCGGACCGTGCGCGAGGCCCGTTTCTTCAGGCGGTGGCGAATGGGGTTTCGCTGAACATCCTGGGGATTCTCGCGATTGCGTTCTCCGGAAAACGGAAGCTGATGGTGACGCTGCTATGGCTGGCCTTGCCGCTGGCGGTACTGGCGACCATGACGCGGGCGGTGTGGATCGCCTTCGCGGTTTCCAGCATGGCTCTGGGATTTCGATTGGTGAAACGACGGCTGCTGGCGACGTGCGTCGTGCTGGCGGTGGCAGTGCCGCTGGCGGCGGTGACGATCGCCTTCAGCAACCATGCGCTGAAGGCGGCGCTCGGGGATCGGACCGAGGAACGCGGTCCGGTAGACGCGCGCCTGGCGGTGTATGACGCGGGATGGGCAATGTTCCGGGAGAGGCCGCTAACGGGTTGGCCGGCGGGCGGCATGTATGCGGAACTGGCGCGTCGCATGGAGGGGTATCACCTCCGAACCTTTTACGTGCACAACACCTATCTCGCGTTGCTGGTGGAGTTTGGGGTTCCGGGACTGGCGCTCTACGGAATCCTGTTCTTCAACCTCTTTCGTCTTTCGAGGCGCGCCTCGGCGGGCGAGGGAGGGTCGGTCGCATTGTTGCGCAAGGTCTGGCCCATCCTGCTGAGTGTTTATCTGTTTAACGCTTTCTTTGTCGACATGGCCTACCAGTTCGTGATTGGACTGATGTTCACGGTGGCGGGGATGCTTTCGGCATCCGAGGATTGCGTCGCATGACTACGGTTGCCTATATAGCAAACCAATTTCCTTCGGCGGTCGAACCTTATGTAATCGATGAAATCACGGAATTGCGGAGACGCGGGACGGTGGTAGTGTGTTGCAGCGGCAAACGGGTTTCACCGTCCGATCTCAGCCTGGCGGAGCGGGCATTCTGGAAAGAGACGCGACATTTTCAGCCGCTGAGCGATGACGATCTGATACGGGCGACGCGCCGCCTCTTCGGCGCTCGTCACCATTTGTGGCGAGTGTTGCGCCCATTACTGCGGGATCGCAAGGCCGGGGTGGGGCTGCGCTTGCGCGCGCTCGGCCACACGCTGATGGGGGCGGCTTTAGCGGAAGAGCTAGAACCGCTGCAGGTCGAGCACATTCACGCTCATCACGGATACTTCGCCTCGTGGATGGCGCTGACGGCCGCTGAACTGCTGGGCATAGGATTCAGCTTTACGCTGCATGGCTCTGATCTTCTGCAGCGGGCGGACTTGTTGCCGGCGAAGCTGGCTGCCTGCCGGTTCTGCATAACGGTTTCCGATTACAACCGGCAATACATTCTGGAGAACTATCCATCGATTCCCGCGGACAAGATCATGGTGCAGCGGCTGGGAGTCGATCAGGCAGTGGGAGCGCCCGGGCGGGGAAGCGTCGAAAGTCGACTTGGGCCTCGAATTGGGTCTCGAATCGGAAATCGAGTCGAGAGTGGAACCGAGCCTGAAGTCGACTCGGTACGGCGCCGATTTTGCCTGCTCGCGGTGGGGCGCTTACATCGGGTCAAAGACCATCGCTTTCTGATCGAAGCGTGTTCGGTGCTGCGCAGGCAGGGACTCGACTTCATCTGCTGGATCGTGGGCGAGGGTCCGGAGCGTGGGGCGCTGGAACGGCAGATCGACAGCCTGGGGTTGCAAGAACATGTTCATCTGATCGGCCAGGTGCCGCGCGGCGATCTTCCCGGCTATTTTCGTTACGCCGATCTGGTGGTGATGACCAGCCGAAGTGAAGGCATACCGGTGGTTCTGATGGAGGCGATGGCGCAAGAAAGACTGGTGCTTGCGCCGGCGATCACGGGCATCCCGGAGCTGGTGGCGCACCAGAGCAACGGATATCTCTACGAGCCGGGCTCACTGCCGGATTTCGTGAGCGCGGTGCGCTGGATTCGAGCGAACCAGGCCGCGCTGGGGGGAGTTCAGCGGGCGGCCGCGGCGAGCATCGCGGCTGGCTACAATCGGCAGCGCAACCTGCGTAATTTTGCGGATCAATTCCTGGCCGCTATTTCTCATATTGCACAATCGGGGGATGAATATGCGAATCCTGTACTGCAACAAGTACGACTTTCCATTTAGCGGCACGGAAGCGTACCTCTTCGACCTGATTCGGCGGATGGACGATCGCGGGCAGGAGACGGCTCTGTTCAGCATGGACCATGGCCGGGAGCACAGCTTTGCCGGCCGGAGTTATCGCATACCTTATGTTGACTTCAAGGATCCGAAGGCGGGATTGCTGCGGAAGGTAAGGATGGCGGCGCATGCGATTTATTCGTCGTCGGCGCGGCGGGCGATGCGCAGTTGCGTGGCAGATTTTTCTCCGGATGTGGCGCACATTCGCGGCATCTACCACCATTTGTCGCCGTCGATTCTTTGGGAGCTGAAGCGCCAGGGCATTCCCGTGCTTTACCACCTGAACGATTTCAAGATGTTGTGTCCGACCTACAATTTTGTGGCAGACGGACGGGCATGCGAACGGTGCGGAGGGGGCGCGTTCCACCATGCGGTGACAACGGGGTGCTATGGGGGACCGGGTTCGAGCGCGGTAGTGCTGGCGGCGGAGGCCTATCTGCACAAGTGGCTGCGAACCTATGAAAGGTGCGTTGACCTGTTCCTCGCGCCCAGCGAATTTGTGCGAGAAAAGCTGATAGCGAGTGGTCTGGCGGCGGAACGCATCGAGGTATTGCCGCATTACCAGAGTCTGCCGAGCGATGAACAACTGTCGGCCGATGAAGGCTACCTGCTTTACTTCGGGCGGCTGTCTCCGGAAAAAGGAGTGTATGAGCTGTTGCGAGCGATGGTGCGGCTGCCGCACACGCCGCTGGTGATTGCGGGGGACGGTCCCGACCGCGCGCGGCTGGAGGCGCTGGCAAAGGAATTGAATTTGCAACAAGTGCTGTTTGCGGGCATGGTGCACGGGGAGAAGCTGCAAAAACTGATTGCCGGATGCAGCTTCTCGGTGTTTCCCTCGCACGCGTATGAGACGCTGGGAAAATCCATTCTGGAATCGTATGCCTGGGGGCGGCCGGTGATCGCTTCCGACCTGGGATCGAGGCGTGAACTGGTGCAACATGGGGTCACCGGGCTGCTGTATCCGGACGGAGATCGCGAACAACTGGCGCATTCGATCGGCTTTCTTTTTGACCGCCCTGACCTGATCGAGAAGATGGGGGCTGCGGGTCGAAGCCAGGTGAAGGCGAAGCACGATCCGGATGAGCATCTGGAGAAGTTGCTGGATCTGTATTACCGGCTGACCCCGGCGAGGAAACTGACGGCTTTCGAGACGGTCCCTGAAGCTCCGCCAGCGCGCCGCGGGGTGCGGGTGGCGTTCATCGGGGGGCGGGGAGTGGTTTCGAGGTACAGCGGGATCGAATCATATTATGAACATGCCGGGCACGAGCTGGCGCGGCTGGGGCACGAGGTCACGGTCTATTGCCGCAGCTATTTCACTCCTCCGATGAGCAGGCACAACGGCATGCGGGTATGCCGGTTGCCGTCGATTCGGTCGAAGCATCTGGAGACTTTCGTCCACACCCTGCTGAGCACGCTGCATGCCATGGTTTCGGATTACGACGTGGTGCATTACCACTGCCTGGGGCCGGCGTTATTTTCCTTCCTGCCGCGGCTGGCGGGAAAGAAGACCGTGGTAACCGTGCAGGGACTGGACTGGCAGCGCGGCAAGTGGGGGTGGATTGCGGCGCGCGTTTTACGCTTAGGCGAAGCGGCGGCGGTGCGCTCGCCGAACGCGACGATGGTGGTTTCGCAAACGCTGCAACGGCACTACAGGGAAAAATACAAGCGCGACACGATTTATATTCCGAACGGAGCCGCGCTGATGCCGCGGCGTCTGCCGTGGAAGCTGACGGAATGGAATCTTCACCCGAAGAACTATGTGCTGTTCCTGGGTAGATTTTCAAAGGAAAAGAACTGCGAGCTGCTGATCGAGGCTTTTGAGAATGTGAACAGCAGCATGAAGCTGGTGCTGGCGGGGGGATCGAGCCACTCCGATGAATACGTCAGAGGACTGCGGCGTCACGAATCGGATCGGGTACGTTTTCTTCCGTGGGTTTCGGGAAGCGACCTGGAAGAATTGCTGACGAATGCCGCCCTTTTGGCGCTGCCTTCGGATCTGGAGGGCATGTCGCTGGCGCTGCTTGACGCGATGGCGGCCGGAGTCTGCGTGCTGACCAGCGACATCCCGGAAAATAAGGAAGTGGTGCAGGATGCGGGCTTCACCTTCCGGCGGGGCGAACGGGCGGACCTGGAGCGGATGCTGGAACTGCTCATCCACCATCCGGAAATTCGGCAACAGGCTGCCAACCGCGGACGTGAGCGGATCCGGAGCGAACATCTGTGGTCTGACATAGCCCAGTCGATCGAAGCGGCATATTACAAAGTTCTCGGCTGGAGCGAACAGGTGAAGAGGCATGAGGCGGCGAGTGGGGGAGTTCCGGCGAGCGCGGAAATTCAGGAAAGCCACTTGGATCGGGCTGAGGTCAACTGAGCGGCAAATTGCGGTAGTGGGTCGCTTGGAAAATAGTTCCCCAGCGGCTTAAAGCCGCGGTTGAGTTGCGGGAGTTAGGGCACGGCTAAGGAGGTTGCGGGAAAAGTGTTTTCCCAGCGCGGCATTCCCCCGGCGGCTGGAAGCCGCGGTTGAGTTGCGGGAGTTACGGCACGAGTGGAACTCGTGCCCTTCCCAAAACCGTTGTGCATCGAGTTTTTTCCACAACCTCTGAAGCCGAGCCCTCCCCCAAACCGGCGCGGAGCGGAATGTTTCCGCAACCTCTGAAGTCGTGCCCTTGCCAAAGCCGCCGTGCGTCGCGTTTTTTTCCGCAGGCGCTAAAGCGCGGACTATTTTTCAGCAGCTTAGCGGCACGAGTGGAAGAGGCTGCGGAAAAAGTGTTTTCCCAGCGCAGCTTCCCCCACTTAGAAGGTCGGCCCCGTTGCGAGACTCGAGTGTGCACCCCAGCACACTGACGGTTGCGCCTGATCACATACAGGCCCCGGCCGGGTTGGTATGAAATAAAGGGGCATCCTGAAGGCTTCCCACGACGGGAGGCCGGACGCTTCGACTATCTCGCACGCGTCATGGACGCTCCAACATTAAGCGCAGAAGCAAGAAGGCAGCGGTGCACTGGTTGGGTTCAGGTGCTGCGCGAAGCGTTGGAGGGGTTTTTGCAGTGGGAGGTCGTCAGTGGTCGATGGCGCTGTCAGTCTGCCGCCCAGCGTTCGTGCCCGAGGCGAAGGATGGGGCAACCGCCGCCGTTGCAGTCGTAATTTGCATTCGTAATTTGCATTGGTAACAAGAGAGTTGAAGTTGCAAGAAGAATTTCTCAGGAGAAATAAAATGCTAGCAGTAGGCGAACAATTTCCCTCATACTCGCTGACGGCCACCGTCAGCACCGACAACAGCGACAAAGCATTCAAAACCATTACCGACCAGGACTACGCGGGCAAGTGGAAGGTCTATTTCTTCTGGCCCAAGGATTTCACCTTTGTGTGTCCGACGGAGATCGCGGCGTTCGGCAAGCTGAACCGGGAGTTCCTGGACCGCGATACGCAGATTCTCGGGGGCAGCACCGACTCGGAATTTGTTCACCGCGCGTGGCGGGTTCACCACGACGACCTGAAGAATCTTCCGTTTCCGATGCTGTCGGACATCAGACGCGATCTTTGCGAGATGCTGGGCATTCTCGATCCGAAGGCGGGAGTCGCGCAGCGGGCGACGTTTGTGGTGGACCCCGAGGGGGTGATCCGTTTCGTGATGGTGAACGATCTTTCGGTGGGACGGAATCCGCAGGAAGTTCTGCGCGTGCTGGATGCGTTGCAGACTGACGAACTTTGTCCCTGCAACTGGAAGAAGGGCGAAGCGACACTGGTGGGGTAAGTGGAGCGGGAAGGTTGAGTTTGATCTTGACCGATCGAACAGAGGCGGGCCGAGCCGGGGAAATCGATTCCGGCGCGGGTCGCGGCTTCTCCATCCTTTATCGTTATTTATTATTTATCGTTATTTATTACTGGACCGAAAGACCGAATCGTTAGACGCAAAATTTTGACCGGGAGTGAGACCGATGAATCTGAATGAGCTCCTCGATAGCGTGCCGGCGTACGCGAAAGATTTGAAATTGAACCTGTCGACACTGCTGCAGCAGCAGGAACTGAACGAGCAGCAGATCTGGGGCACGGTGGCGGCATCCGCGATTGCCTCTCGCAATGCGCAAGTGCTGCAAACGCTGCTGGGGGAAGCGGCGCTGCATTTGTCGCGGCAAGCGCTGGAGGCAGCCAAGAGCGCGGCGGCGATCATGGGCATGAACAACATCTATTACCGTTTTCAGCACCTATCGAAGAATGCGAAATATGCAACGCTGCCGGCGCGACTGCGGATGAACGGGTTGCGCAGCCATGGCACGGATCCCATCGATTTTGAACTGTGGGCGCTTGCCGTGTCGGCGATCAACGGCTGCGGACTTTGCGTCGATGCGCATGAGCAGGTTTTGCGCGGCAAGGGGATGACGGAAGAGTCGATCGTGGCGGCGGTGCGGCTGGCATCGGTGATTCACGGCCTGGCGGTGGTGTTCGACACGGAAGCTGTGACGGCGGGGGAACCGGTATCGGCCTGATGCCAAGCGGCACCAAAGTAAGTACGACTTCGCGCGGGGCGGAGTTTATGATTAAGGTCGGGGCGCGGTGTGCTGGGGTGACGCTCCTCGTTATTGTGTAAGACTGGATTGTGTAAGACTGCATTGTGTAAGACTGCATGGAAGATCTCATTCTGGTGACCGGCGGCGCGGGGTTTATCGGGTCGAATTTTGTTCTGCAATGGATCGCCTCGGAAGCGGGGCGCATCCTGAATCTTGACAAGCTGACCTATGCGGGGAATCTGAACAACCTGCGCTCGGTGGAAAACGATCCGCGCTATCGTTTTGAGCATGGCGATATTGTCGATCGCGATTTCGTGGGCGGACTGCTGCAGCGCGAACAACCGCGGGCCATCGTTCACTTCGCGGCTGAAAGCCATGTTGATCGTTCGATTCACGGGCCGGACGATTTTGTTCGCACGAACGTCAACGGCACGTTCAGCCTGCTGGAGGAGACGCGAGCCTATTGGTCGGCGCTAGCGGAGACGGACCGGGGCTTGTTCCGTTTTCTGCACGTATCGACGGACGAGGTTTACGGGTCTTTGGGGCCGAGCGATGCGGGGTTCAGCGAGACGACACCTTATGCGCCGAATAGCCCGTACTCGGCGTCCAAGGCGGCTTCGGACCATCTGGTGCGGGCGTATCACCATACCTACGGACTTCCGGTGCTGACGACCAACTGCTCGAACAACTACGGGCCTTACCAGTTTCCCGAAAAGCTGATCCCGCTGATGATTTTGAATGCGTGCGCGGGCAAGGCGCTGCCGGTGTATGGCGACGGCAACAATGTTCGCGACTGGCTGTATGTTGAAGATCACTGCCGCGCGATTCGGACCGTGCTTTCCCGGGGCCGAGTTGGAGAGACTTACAACATCGGGGGACGCAGCGAAAAAAAGAACCTGGAAATCATTGGGGCTATTTGCAAGATCCTGGACGAGGTGCGGCCGAGTGATCCAGTGATTCCGCACGATAAGCTCATCAGTTTCGTGAAGGACCGGCCCGGGCACGACCGGCGCTACGCCATGGACACGGGTAAGATCGAGGGCGAGCTGGGGTGGAAGCCTGTGGAAACTTTTGAAAGCGGGATGGACAAAACTGTGGGCTGGTATCTGGAACATGAGGAGTGGGTGCGGGATGTTACCAGCGGCAGCTATCGGCAATGGATGGCGAAGCAATACGCCCCGGAGGGTTGAAATGTCGGCGGGCCGAAACTCGATATGAGCAAAACCGGGGCAGCGAATTACAAAGGCATTATTCTGGCGGGAGGATCGGGCACGCGCCTGTACCCGGTTACGCATGTGCTGCCGAAGAGCCTGCTGCCGGTGTATGACAAGCCGATGGTGTATTACCCGCTGTCGACATTGATGCTGGCGGGCATCCGGGAAATTCTGCTGATTTCGACGCCCGAGGATCTGCCGCGCTTCCACCACTTGCTGGGCGATGGTTCGAGATTTGGCGTGCAATTCCAGTATGCGGCGCAAGCGAAGCCGGAGGGGATCGCGCAGGCATTCCTGATCGGGAAAGACTTTATTGGCTCCGTCGGATGCGCGCTTGTGCTGGGCGACAATATTTTCTACGGGCACGATCTGGTGAAGGAATTACGCGAGGCCACGCTGCAATCGAAGGGGGCGCGAGTCTTTGCCTACCCGGTCAACGATCCCGAGCGCTACGGCGTGGTCGAATTCGACAGGCACGGCAAGGCTTTGAGCATCGAAGAGAAACCCAAGCAACCAAAATCGCGTTATGCCGTGACGGGACTTTATTTTTACGATCAACAGGTGGTCGAGATTGCGGCGGGCCTGAAGCCTTCGAAACGCGGCGAGCTTGAGATCACCGATGTCAACCGCGTGTACCTGGAGCGCAAGCAACTGAACGTCTGCGTAATGGGACGAGGCACGGCCTGGCTCGACACGGGCACGCACGATGCCTTGACCGAGGCCTCCTTGTTTATTCAGACGCTGGAGAAACGGCAAGGCCTGATGGTGGCGTGCCCGGAGGAGATTGCGTACCGCTCCGGCTATATTACGGCCGAGCAACTGGAAGCTCTGGCGCAACCTATGCGCAACAATGGCTACGGCGCTTACCTGCTGCAACTGCTGCGGGAGCGGGTTTTCTGATTGCAGTGCCGGTGAAGGGATCCCCATGAAAAAAACAGCGGCCAGCCTTCCGGGAGTTCTGCTTCTTGAACCGCGCGTGTTCGGCGACGACCGCGGGTTTTTTCTGGAAAGCTACAACCAGCGAACTTTTGCGGGGCTTGGGATTCCAGAACTGTTCGTACAAGACAATCATTCCTACTCAGAAAAAAATGTAGTGCGCGGCTTGCACTACCAGATTCGGCAGCCGCAGGGAAAATTGATTCGCGTGATCACGGGCGAGATTCTTGACGTCGCGCTGGATCTTCGCCGCTCATCGCCCACTTTCGGGAAATGGGAGGCCTTCAGACTCTCGGGCGAGACTAAGAAGATGCTGTGGATTCCGACAGGCTTCGCGCATGGTTTTCGAGTGGTGTCGCCTAATGCGCATGTTCTTTATAAGGCGACTGATTTTTATGCTCCGGAATATGAACGCACGGTGGCGTGGAACGATGCCGCGCTGAAGGTTGATTGGCAATTCGAGGCCGGGCAAAGCGAGGACGCTATTGTTTCCGCGAAAGACAAGCTTGGGGTGCCGTTCGAGCAGGCGGAAAAATTCGAGTAGAAGCGCGGACACATTTTGAACGACTTAACGGCACGAGTGTGTTCGTGCGCTTTCTGTTCCTGTTTTTCCAATGGCAGCGGGATTTGTGGGACAGTTGTTGCTGAACTGCGACTCGAGAACTACATTCGCGGGCGCTTCAATTCAGGCGGAACTCGACGGCAATCGAGGTTTCAACTTCGATCGGCTTTCCGTTCGAGAGGTAGGGCTCGAATTTCCAGGAGCGCACGGCATCGGTGGCCGATTGCACGAGGGGCGAGGGGCCGGCGACAGGGCGCACACTTTTGACGCTGCCATCCGGAGCAATGAAGGCGTCGAGTACCACTAAACCTTCGGTGCCTGCGGATCGCGCGTTCTCCGGATAAACGGGATCGACCTTGGTGACGATGCGCATGGCCATAGTTTCGGGGGCAACTTTCATTTCGGCAGGAGCATGCAAACCGAAGTCTCGTCCGTAGGTGCGCACTTCCAGTTCGCTCCATGATCTTTGCCACTGCCACCATGCCAGAGCGCCGATGGCGAGCAAGCAAAGGATCAGCCAATAAAAGCCGCGCCGCCCGATGCGTATTCTGCGGCTTGCGGTGGTGGTCTGCTGCTGCGGTTGCGCGGGCGTATCGGGTTGTGCGATGTCGAGTTTCTCTTCTTTCAGATCGAGCGCGGTTGAATCGGTCGCGCCTGGATTCATCGCGTTTGCATCGACTGGCAGGGAATCGAATGGCTTTGCGCCAGCCACCTTGGCGCGAGCTATGTTTGAATCGGCCATGTTTGAATCGGCGCTTTTGCGGGCCCATCGATCGATCCAATAGCGAATCATCTCGCGTTGCTCGAGCTGCAAGCCAACCAACTCAAGGCCGCAGCGGAGCCGGGACTGGTAACGAACCAGAGCACGGGCACGAAAGGGCACGCCGACGTTGGGAAGCCGGAGCTCGACCGCGACGGGTTGGCCGGCGGCAAGTTCTCCGGCAACGATGGCGCCGACGCCGGCCTCGCTGAGGTCGGTGCAGCGGCCGGGCAAGGTTTGGGGCACGCCGGAGCGCAATACAATTAAGTCGAGGGGAACGCTGATGGGATGGCGGGGGAAAACGCGCCGTTGCGTTTTTTCAAGCGCCAATGCGGGAGCTGCACTCATCGAACTTCCTCCACGGGATCGAAATCCTTAGTCGGGCTGGAATCAACCGGCTGGGATGCGTAACGACGACGGCGGCGCTTGTGAGAATGGTTGCCACGAGTATATCGAATCGCAGGAAGTGGAAGATTAATAATTATTGCCAGTCTGGGAATTTCTCGGAGCCCTGAAAATTTCTGGCCGGCGCGGGTGTCTAGTCCAGGTCGCGCCAGTTGAGGCCCACGCCAATTTCCACGAGCAAGGGCACTTCAAGCGGATGAGCCTTCTCCATGTGCTCGCGCACCAGCGTCTTCATGGCGTCGATTTCTTTCTCGGGCACTTCGAAGACGAGTTCATCGTGCACCTGCAAGGTCATTCGCGACTTGAGGCGGCGAGCGCGGATTTCGTGGTCAATGCGGATCATCGCCAGCTTGATGAGGTCGGCGGCGGTTCCCTGCAGCGGAGTATTGACGGCGGTGCGTTCGGCAAAGCCGCGCTGGGTGGCATTTTTACTGTTGATATCGGGAATCGGACGGATGCGGCCGAACAGGGTTGTCACCCGCTGCTGGCGGCGGGTCCGCTCGATGGTGGAGTCGATGAAGGCGCGCACTCCAGCATATTTTTCAAAGTACGCATCGATGAATTTTCTGGCCTCACCCGGCTCGATGCCGAGTTGCTGCGACAGACCGAAGGGCGAGAGACCATAGACGATGCCGAAGTTGACGGCCTTCGCTTTGCGGCGGTCGTCGGCGGTGACCATGAGCGGAGGCACGCCAAACACCTGCGATGCGGTCAAGGTATGAATGTCATCGCCGCGACGGAAGGCCTCGACCAGTAATTCGTCTTTGGTAAAGTGGGCGAGCAGCCGCAGTTCGATCTGAGAATAATCGGCGGCCAGCAGCAGGTGCCCAGGTTCGGCGATAAAAGCGGCGCGAATCTCGCGTCCGAGTTCGGTGCGAATGGGAATATTCTGCAGGTTCGGATTGGCCGAAGATAATCTGCCGGTTGCAGTTCCGGTCTGACCGAAGGTGGTATGCACGCGTCCGGTGTGGCTGCGAATGAGGGCGGGGAGGGCATCCACGTAGGTCGACTTTAATTTCGTGAGCTGGCGGTACTCGAGCACCATGCGTGGAACTTCATGCTCTGCCGCCAAGCCTTCCAAAACATCGACGGCCGTCGATATTTTTTTCCCTTTGCCGTATTTCACGGGAATGCGAAGGGAAAGTTTGTTGAATAAGACGTCGCCGAGTTGTTTGGGCGAATTGATGTTGAACTCGACGCCGCAACACTGGTAAATGTCTCGCGCCTTGGAGGCTGCCTCGTGCTGCAGTTTGCCCGACATTTCTTCGAGCGCGGCGAGATCGATCTTGACGCCGGCATCTTCCATGCGCGCGAGCACGGGCACGAGGGGCGCGTCGATCTGGTCGTACACCGAGGTCAAACCCTGCTCGTCAACATCCTGGCGGAGGGCGGTCGCCAACCTGCCGGTCACGTCGGCGGCTTCCGCGAGGTTTCCGCTGAGCTTGAGATTGAGGCGGCGGAGCGCGACCTCGGCCAAGGAATGCGAGGAGTACGTGGGATCGAGGAGGTAGGAATAGAGCATGGGATCGTGCTGCACTCCGGCGAGATCGATTCCGTGTCCGGAAAAATGATGAAGTGCGGACTTGAGATCGTGAACGGATTTGGACTGAGCGGGGTCTTCGAGCGCGGCTTTGACACGATCGGCGAGGGCGCTATCCTGCAAAGAGGTATCCTGCGGAACGCTATCCTGCAGAGCGATGATGGCTCCCGCGCCGGGCGCATTGGAGACGGCGATGCGATTCGTGATGGCGGGGTTGCGCACCTCGCTTTGAGCTTCGCTTCGGCCTTCCTGTTGAAGCGGCGTGTCGGGCGGCTGCAGAGCTAGGAATCCAGACTGTGCGGGCCGCGGTTCGTCTTCTTCCGCGGCACTTTCGGAAGGCAAAGTTGGTGCGAGTGCGGGTGGAAATGCGAGCGCCAGGGACGCTCCGTGGCCGAGGCGGCGCACGTACTCGTCAAATTCGGCTTTCGACTCGATCTTCTGGTAGTCGCCGTCTTTCACTTCAACTACGGGAAGCAGTTCCTTCAATAACGAGGTGAACTCGAGCTCGGCAAACAATGCGCGCAGGGCAGCGACGTCGGGTTCACCAGCTTTCATTGCGGGAACATCGAGCTCAACCGCGACATGGCAATCAATCGTTACCAGTTGTTTGCTGTACAGAATATTGTCGCGGTTATTCTGGAGCGACTCGCGGTAGGTCTTCTTCTCCACCTCGGCTGCACGTTCCAGGGCCTCTTCGACGCTGCCGAAGCGCCGGATAAGATCGACCGAGCCTTTGTCGCCGATGCCGGGCGCTCCCGGAATGTTGTCGATGGAATCGCCGCGCAAGGCCATCACGTCGACCACTTTCGAGGGAGGCACGCCGAGAATTTCCTCGACCTTGGCGGCGTCACAGATGAGATTGTCCTTCGGCGGATTCAGCACGCACACCTTATCGTTCACCAGTTGCAGCATGTCTTTGTCACTGGAGACGACGAAGACGGGATAGGATGCGGCCGCTGCTTTGCGGGCGAGAGTGCCAATCACATCGTCGGCTTCATAACCTTCGAGCTGCAGAATCGGGATGCGATAGGCCTGGAGAGCGCGTCGAATGTAGGGAACCTGCTGCACGAGGTCGGCGGGCATTTCGGCGCGGTTGGCCTTGTAGCCGTCATACTGCGATTCCTTAAAGGTCTGGGTTTTGATATCAAACTTGCGGATGGTGGTGATCGACTCGGCCTGCCGATTGCGGATGGTGGGCGCGCCGACATCGAAGACGGCGGCGAGATACTCGGGCGAAAAATCGTCGCGCAACTTCCGCAGCATATTCACGAAAACAAAGGTGGCGGCGGTGGGAACGCCGGTCTTGGTGGTCATGGGGCGTTGCCGCGACATGGCGTGATAGGCGCGGAAAATGAACGACATGGTGTCGATGAGAAAAATCCGGCCGTTAGCGTCGGCGGAGGCGGGCGCTGGGGGCGGGGTGGTTCCTGACGGCGATTTCTTTTTGGGAGGCAATTACGGTCAGTTTAACAGGCCTAGTTCTTTGCCACGTGGGACAGGGAGAACATGGAGGAAGCACGGGGAACACTCTCGTCCGCGTCAATTTTGACCGACCACTGCTTAGTTTGCAGGGATGGAACCGGTCACTGCGAAATCCCGGCAATCCGGGTATGATATGGCGTTTTCGCTCACGCCGCGGAAGCGCTAAGATTTGAGTGTTGCATGTTGCCGTTCAAGCTGATCTACAGCGACGACTACTATTTGCCCATCGGCTCGCACGTTTTTCCGGCCGAAAAGTACAAGTGTGTTCATGACCAGCTGATTGCAGCGGGAGTTGCCGAGGATGCGGATTTCGCAGCGCCGAATGTGGCTGCGGACCAGGACATCCTGCTGGTGCACACACCGCAGTACGTGCACAAACTGAAGACGGGTACGCTGACCGCACTCGAAGAGCTGGAGCTGGAGGTGCCCTACTCAGCGGAGCTGGTGCGCGCGTACTGGCTGGCGGCGGGCGGTTCGATTCTGGCGGCGGATCACGCCCTTGAAGACGGGGTGGCGATCAGCATTGGCGGAGGTTTTCATCACGCGTTCCCCGGGCATGGCGAAGGTTTTTGCATGATCAATGACGTCGCGGTTGCGATCCGCTGCATGCAGCGCGACGGCAAGATTCGGACGGCGATGACGGTCGATTGCGACGTACATCAGGGCAATGGCACGGCGGTGATTTTTTCGGGCACGCGGATTCCGAGCGAAGGGCAGGCGGCGACGTTTGCGACGGTGCTGAATCCGGGGCGGCCCGCGCCTCCGGGAACGCGACCTCGAAGCAGCAGGTCCTGTGACGTTTTTACGATTTCGCTGCACCAGCTGAACAACTATCCACAGTTCAAGCCGCCATCATCGCTCGACATGAATTTACCTGACGGGATGGGCGACGCCGATTATCTCTCGTGCCTGGGCAACGCGCTCGGCATGGGACTGGAGAGATTCAAGCCGGACCTTATCTGTTACCTGGCGGGGGCCGATCCGTATTGCGAAGACCAGCTCGGCGGATTGTCGCTGACGATTGACGGGTTGAAGGAGCGGGATGCTCTGATGTACCGGATCGCGAAGGCGGAAGGCATTCCGGTGATGGTCACTTATGCCGGTGGGTATGCAATGAAGCTGGAAGACACGATCACGATTCACTGCAATACGGTGGTGGCCGCGAAGGAAGTGTATGGCGGGAAGTGATTGGATCGCGACTGACTGACTTCTTGCTCAGCGAGGGGGAAGATCCCACATCTCGAAAAGCGCGAGATGTGGGGCACCCCGGGGCCCCGGGGCACGAGGATATACTCGACGGCATGGACGTGAAGCCTTCTGAGCTTGCGCATCGTGAGCTCTACAACATTCTGATCAGCGCAGTGGCACCGCGGCCGATTGCGTGGGTGTCGACGGTCAGCGGGTCCGGAGTAGCGAATCTTGCGCCTTTTTCATTTTTCAACGCGGTGTGCGCGAAGCCTCCGTTGCTGGCGTTTGCGCCGGGAATGCGGGCGCCGAAGAAATCGGCGGCAGCGGGAGGAGACGCGGCGGCCTCGGGTGGGGAGCCTAAGGACACGCTGCGCAATATTCGGGAGACGCAAGAATTCGTGATCAACGTGGTGACGTGGGAGCTGGCCGAGGCGATGAACCTGACGAGCGGTGACTATGAAGCGACCATCAATGAATTTGAATTGGCGAAAGTCCGGTCGGCGCCCTCGAAAGTGGTGCGTCCGTGGCGAGTAGAGGAGTCTCCCGTAAGCTTCGAATGCAAACTGCATCAGATTCTCGACTTCAATCCCGCGCCCGAGGGCGGGAGTCTGGTGATTGGGGAAATCGTTTCGGTGCACATTGACGAACGACATTTGAAAGAAGGCCGTCTGGACCGGGACTCGCTCGACCTGATCGGACGCATGGGCGGGATGCAGTACGCGCGGACGTTGCAGCGGTTTGAGATGGTGAGGCCGAAGGTGAAGTGACGAGCGTACGAGTTCAAATCCGTGCTCAGTTGGTATGTGGAGCGGTAGAATAGACCGAACCATGAGGTGGGATGTGGCACATCTAACGCCGGAAGTATCGAAGTTACTGGAACAAGCCTTATCCCTGTCGGTCGAGGAGCAGGAGTTATTGGCTGACTCGCTGTTCTCGAACCTAGACCGCGAAATGAATGAAGGGCTAGTCGATGAGGGTGTGGAGGGGGCTTGGGCGGAGGAAATCAAGCGCCGCATCGACGACATTCAATCCGGCAAAACCAAGATGGTACCGTACGAAGAGGTGCGCCGCCGCCTCGCAGCGCGTTTGGCGGATGCCGGAAAATAAGTTGTACCGCTTCGATCCCGGCGCTTGGCTCGAACTGGAGGCTGCGGCGGATTGGTACTTACAACGCAGCCCCGAGGCCAGTATCAGGTTCCTGGCGGCTGTGAATGATGCTCTTGAAATGATTGTCCAATGGCCGCAACGCTGGCCCAAGTGGGTGCATGGAAGCCGGCGGTTCATACTGCGGCGCTTCCCGTTTTCCATCGTTTATCTGGACGAACCCGCCGTAGTTAGTATCGTCGCCGTCGCCCACAGCAAGCGGAAGCCCGGATACTGGAAGGCTCGGCTCTGACGCGAGGTGACTGCGCGGACCGCCTGCCGGCATGGTCAGTTTGGATTCTGACTTGAAGACAGGAATGCGTTTTTCCCAAACTCAACTTTGTTGATCTGCGAGTAGACAAGCGACTGGATCTCGGCGAGTTTACGTGCGAATACACTCCGGCCAACTGGCCCGCTGGTAAAATAAAAACACATGTTCGAAAATCTCCAGGAAAAACTGCAGCGCGCTTTTAAGTCTCTTCGGGGACAGGCCGTCCTCACGGAAGAGAATATTTCGGAGGCGCTGAAACAGATTCGGCTGGCGCTGCTTGAGGCCGACGTCAACTTCAAGGTGGTCAAAGAGCTGATCGACCGCATCCAGGCGAAGGCGATCGGGCAGGAGGTGCTGACGGCGCTCTCGCCGGGCGAGCAGGTGATCAAGATCGTCCGCGACGAACTGGTCGAGACTCTAGGCAAAGACACGGCGAAATTAAAGTTTGCCTCGCAGCCTCCGACGGTGGTGCTGATGGCGGGTCTGCAGGGCTCGGGCAAAACGACGACCTCGGGCAAGCTTGCGAACTGGCTGAAGAATGGGGGACACCGACCGCTGCTGGTGTCGGTCGACGTTTACCGTCCGGCGGCGCGCGAGCAACTCAAGGTGGTGGCGGCGGCGATCAAGGCCAACCTTTATGAAGGCGAGGTTGGCGAAGCGAACACGGCGACGGTTGAGCGGTTGGCCAAAGAAGCGCGGCGCGAGGCGATCAACTCGGGATGCGACGTGCTGATCGTCGATACCGCGGGGCGTCTCCACATCGACGACCAGCTTATGGACGAGATGCAGTCGCTGAAGCGGCTGCTCAATCCGCAGGAGATTCTGTTCGTCGCCGATTCCATGACGGGACAGGACGCGGTGCGCTCAGCGGACGAGTTCCATAAGAAGCTGACGCTCACCGGTGTGGTTCTCACGAAGATGGATGGCGACGCACGGGGCGGCGCAGCGCTTTCGATACGGCAGGTTACGGGGCAGCCGATCAAGTTCATCGGGATCGGCGAAAAATACGATGCGCTCGAACCTTTCCATCCGGATCGCATCGTGTCGCGGATTCTGGGCATGGGCGACATCATGTCGCTGATTGAAAAGGCCGAGTCGCAGATCGACAAGAAGAAAGCCTCGGAGCTTGCCAGCAAGGCTCTTAGCGGCGACGGCTTTTCGCTGGAAGATTTCCGCGACCAGCTGCGCCAGGTTCGCAAAATGGGGTCACTGCAAAGTCTGGTCGGGATGCTGCCGAGTGTTGGGGCATTCTCGGGTCTGCAGAAAGCGGCCGACAAAGTTGACGAGAAGCAGATCAACCGGGTGGAGGCGATTATCAATTCGATGACCGGCTTCGAGCGCAACCATCATGAAGTGATCAATGGCAGCCGCCGGAAACGCATAGCTCGCGGTTCGGGCACGAGCGTGCAGGAAGTGAATAACCTGCTCCGGCAGTACGCGCAGATGCGGAAGATGTTCAAACAGATGGGCAAGCCAAGTTTCGCGCGGCGCATGGCGGGGATGAAGTTTCCGGGAATGTAGAGAGTCGTTGGTCGATAGTCGTTGGTTGTTCGCGGGTCTCGAAAGTTCGCGGCACCACCGGCTGCGCCGCAACCGGCATCGACTACGGGGTAAGTTAACCGCGTGTCGCGACTGACTTGCCGAACGACCAACGACTAGCGACCGACGGCTGACTTTCATGAAGTGGCGTTCTCTCCAGGAATCGGGCTCGTACAGCGACATGCGACCGCTGCGCGAAATATTTGCCGAACGCAGGCAGGCGATTGCGCAGTACGTTCCGGCTGACGTGCAGGCGGTGCATGCCCGCGCCGTCGCTGAGCTCAAAGCGCAGGGACTGGCGGGGCAAGCGCTCAGCGCACTTGGAGCCGGCGCGAAGTCTCCTCGCTTCGAACTTTCGGACCACAACGGCAAAGTGGTGTCATCCGCCGACTTGCTCAGCAAAGGACGGCTTGTAGTTCTGTTTATTCGCGGGCGATGGTGTCCATTCTGCGTAGGCCAGATGGAGGCGATGAATTACATCTCGGCGGAACTGGAAGCCGCTGGAGCTTTCCTGGTTGCGGTGTCGCCGCAAACGGAGAAGCAGGCTTTCTTCATGCGCGACCAGCACAAGCTCACTTTCCCGCTTCTGGTGGACGCTCGCAACCAAGTCGCCCGCGAGTTTGGACTGGTGTATCGCGTTGCGGAAGAACAGCAGGGGCTGTATCGCAGCACGTTCGTCAACCTGCCTTTTGTGAATGGCGATTCCTCCTGGGAGCTGCCGATTCCGGCGACGTTTGTGATCGACCGCGACGGCACGATCCTGTTTGCCGCGGCGAACGAGGACTATGGTGAACGGCCGGAGCCGCTCGCGATCCTGTCAGCGGTCGAGGCTGGGGGCGGGTAGAGGCGCGGCGGTGATGGGATGACGAGGCAAGAAGAGCAATTGGCGGGAGAAGTGAGTGCGAGGAGGGCGGGCTGTTAAACTGAACACTGACCAAGCGCAAGCTGGTCAGACCCCGGGGCGTGACAGCTGATAGCTGTGGACGGATCCGATGCATATTTCCGAGGCGATGAAGATCGCGTTCCTGTCGTTGTGGGCGAACAAGCTGCGCTCTGCTCTTACCCTGCTCGGGGTGGTCATTGGAGTGGCCGCCGTGATCGCCGTGGTCACGTTCGTTAACGGCATCAATTCTTACGTGGCGGAACGCATCTTCAATCTGGGTGCGGACGTGTTCATCATGTTCAAAGTTTCGCCGGCGGTCACCAACATCGACCACTACATCGAAGCGCAGAAACGCAAAGACCTGACCATGGACGACTACCACGCGGTGCGCGAGGGCTGCCGTCTGTGCGCTTATGTCGGAGCGTACGCGCGCAACAACAACGGTCACGTTAAATATGGCGAGCGCTCTCTGAGTGACACCATGGTGCAGGGAATGACTCCGGCGGTAGCGGTGACACAGGACATCGACATCGACTCCGGCCGCATGCTGGGAGAATCGGATCTGGAGAGAGACGCTCCGGTGGCGATTGTAGGCACCGATATTGTGGATAACCTGATGCCGGGCGTCGACCCGATCGGGAAAGAAATTCGGGTGGACGGGTGGATCTACCGCGTGATCGGGGTGGGCAAGAAAAAGGGCAGCGTGCTGGGGCAGAGTCTGGACAATTATGTGCTCATGCCAATGACGTCGTGGATGAAGCAGTACGGGGTCTATAACTCGAACATGCGGATCTCGGCGAAAGCGGTGGGGACGGGACCGGTGCTGGAAGGGGCGATGGATGAGGCGCGCGTGGTTTTGCGGGCGCGGCGGCACGATCCGGCGGGCGGCGGCGACTCGTTCGACATGGAGAATAACAGCAGCCTGCTCAGCATCTGGTCGAATCTGACGGGGACGTTCTTTGTCGCGATGATCGGGATTGCGGCGATCTCGATGGTGGTGGGCGGCATCGTCATCATGAACATCATGCTGGTGTCGGTGACGGAACGCACCCGCGAAGTTGGAATTCGCAAGGCGATGGGCGCAACCCGAGCCGATGTGCTGCTGCAATTTCTGATTGAGGCGGTGATCCTGGCCTTGACGGGCGGACTGATTGGGGTGGTGTTGGGAATCGGCGTGGCTAAGGGAGTGACGCTGGCGGTTGGAATGCCGTCTGTCATCAAGCTCTGGGCAGTGCTGGCAGGATTATTTGTGGCCACGAGCGTCGGGGTTTTCTTTGGAGTGTACCCGGCGCGGCGGGCAGCGACGCTGGATCCAATCGCAGCGCTGCGGTTCGAAACGTAAGAGGTTGTCCCGGCGCAGGCTGCGTCTCCGCGGCAGAGAGGTTGGCTAAGGAATGATCGGCAGAAGCGAATTCGGAGAAATCATCACGATGGCGCTGGACACCATCCGCAGCAACAAGATGCGGTCCGGCTTGACGGTGCTCGGCATCGTGATCGGAGTGGCGGTCGTCATCGGGATTTCATCGATCGTGCGCGGACTTAACGACAACGTCAACAGCATGATCAGCAGCATGGGATCGAACATCATCTTCGCTTTTCATATGCCGATCACGTTCGGCCGTCCGACCGAAGAGTTGCGCACCCGCAAAGAGCTGACCTTTGAGGATGCGGAAGCGATGAAAGATCTGCCGCACGTGAAGGCGGTGACGGCCGGGGTGCAGTACGTGGAGCCGCAGTTTGGCAGCGGAACTTATGTCGTGAAGTATGGGGACCGCAAAGCGAAGCGGACAATTCTGGAAGGCGACACAGCTACGGCAAAAGACGTGTTTGACCTGGACATGCGCTCGGGACGCTGGTTCAGTGATATCGATGACGATCGCCGCGCCTCCGTGATCATCATCGGGGCCGACACCGCGGAAGAACTGTTTGGCGACACCGATCCGGTAGGCAAGGAGATCAATATTGAAGGGCAGCTGTTCGAAGTGATCGGAGTGGCGGAGAAGGTCAAGAGCGCATTCGGCGGCGGCAAGAATCCAGACGACAACAAAGTTTATTTTCCGCTGGCGACGCTGCGCAAACTACATCCCGAGCTAAAGCAGCACTTCATCAGCGTCAAAGCGACCTCGCATGCGGACATGCCCAAGGCGCAGGACGAGATGCGGGAACTGTTGCGGCGGCGGCGACGCGTGCCCGCCGACAAGCCGGATAATTTCGCCGTCTTCACGCAGGATTCCCTGTCCGATGTCTGGAGCCAGATCACGGGCGCGGTGTTCATCTTTATGTTTGCAGTCTCGAGCGTGGCGCTGATCGTGGGCGGAGTGGGCGTGATGAACATCATGCTGGTGTCGGTAACCGAGCGCACGCGCGAGATCGGCGTGCGCAAGGCGATGGGCGCTCGCAAGGGGGACATCCTGCTGCAATTCACGCTCGAAGCGATCACGCTCACAGCCGTCGGGGGAATCATGGGCGTGCTGGTGGGCGCGATCATCACGCAAGTGATCCGCATGGTGTGGGATTCCCTGCCGGCGACCATGTCGGTGTTCTGGGCCGGCTTCGGTTTTTTTGCCGCGGCAGCGGAGGGCCTGATCTTCGGGATTTATCCGGCATGGAAAGCGGCCAACCTGGATCCGATCGAGTCCCTGCGCTACGAGTAACATCTCCTGATGCCGCCTCCGCCATTCACAGCAGGAACAGTGCTTGAGGCGGTGGCCGCACTCGGCACGCTCGGCAGCCTTTTTTTCTATTTGCTCGCGGCGCTGGGCATGGCGAGTTTTCTCCGTGACCGGCGAAGGACACTCGACCAACTTTCGCTATCCCAACCTCCGCTGCCCGAGAGCGAGTTGCCGCCGGTGTCTATTCTCAAGCCCTTAAAAGGCGTCGATCCTGAAATCTGGGAGAGCTTTTGCAGCCACTGCGAACAAAATTATCCCGAGTTTGAATTGATCTTTGGCGTGAGCGATCGGGACGATCCGGCGGTCGAGGTGGTGCGCAAGCTTCAGGAAAAATATGGGCATCTTCGTATCGAGCTGATCGTCTGCGAGCGCAGGCTCGGAACGAATATCAAGGTCAGCAACCTGGCGCAGATGTTGCCTGCGGCGCGCCACGAACTCCTGCTCGTGAACGACAGCGATATTCGCGTTCCGCTCGATTATCTGCGGCAGGTATTTCGGCCGCTGGCGGACCCGTCGGTCGGGCTGGTGACCTGCCTGTATCGCGGCGTTGACGCCGGTACGCTTGGCTCGCGCCTGGAAGCCTTGAGCATCAGCACCGATTTTGTGCCCGGCGTTCTAAGCGCGCGGCTACTGGAGAGGGGATTGCATTTCGGATTGGGCTCAACCCTGGCGTTTCGCCGACAGGACCTGGCGGCGATTGGGGGATTCGAACCGCTTCTCGACTATCTGGCCGACGATTACGAACTGGGCCGTCGCATCGCGGCCACGGGAAAGCGAATTGAACTCAGCCCGGCCGCGGTCAGCACTTTTCTGCCGCCCTACACGTTACGGCAATTCTTTCAGCATCAACTGCGCTGGTCGCGAACGATACGCGCGGCCCGTCGCTGGGGATACGGCGGTCTGCTTTTCACGTTCGGGCTGCCCTGGGCATTGTTAACTCTGATTTGCGCCCGGGGAGCACCGTGGGCGTGGGTCTTACTGGCGATGACGTCATTGGCGCGACTGGCGGTGGCTTATGGAGCGGCCGAGGTCGTTCTGAACGATTGTGAGTGCAACGACCGTGCATTCCTGCGCAACAGTCTCTTATTGCCGTTGCGCGACCTGATTGCGCCGTTCATCTGGGCGGCGAGCATTCTGGGTAATCGCATCCATTGGCGGGGCGATGACTTCAATTTGAAAAACGGCAGGCTGACTCGGGTGAAGACAACTCTCGCCGAGCCAACTACGGCGAAGAGGGCGGCATCGCCTGATTGGAAAAAATAGTCTTGCCGCCGCGAGCGGGCAACGATCAGCCCGCGGCAGCTCCGCGGGAAACGCGGTCCTGCGCCACTTCGCGATAAATGTCGAGGATTCTCGACACCGACGCGGTCCAGGAAAACCTCTGGGCCTGCTCATAGCCACGCTGTTTCATGCGCTCGCGGAGCGCTGCATCGGTGAGCACGCGCTGCAGGCCGCGCCGGATCTCAAAGACGTTTTCGGGATTGACGAGCAAAGCGGCGTTCCCCGCCACCTCGGGCAGGCTCGAGGTATTCGAAGTGACCACGGGCGTTCCGTGCGCCATCGCCTCGAGCGGGGGCAGGCCGAATCCCTCGTAGAGCGAGGGGAAGACAAAAACCTTGGCCACGTCGTAAAAAATGCGGAGCACGTCGATGGGCACGAAGCCGAGAAAGCGCACGTCGTTCTGCACAGCGCTGCGGACCACGGTGCGCCGCAGCCGGGGATGACTCGAAAGATCATCGCCAATAATGATGAGCTTGAGATCGGGGTAGAGCTGCTCTTTCTCCAATTCACTTTTCAGGGCCGAAAACGCTTCGATGATGCGGACCACATTTTTGTGCGGGCGGATCGCGCCGGCATACAACAGGAAGGGATAATTCACGAGATAGCGTTTGGCAATCAGTTCGCGATCCGCGTCGGTGGCATGGCCGTGGAGAAAACGTTCATCGATGGCGTTATAGACGACCTCGACGTGGCCGGCAGGAATCGCCAGCAGCTTTTCGATTTCGTTCTTGGTGAATTGGGAGACGGCAATGACGCGCGCCGCCTTGCGCAACACGCGACGAGTCAGATAAAAGTGCAAACTGCGCCGCAAACTCGAGAGATCGCGCGAACCATACATGTGCTCGAGCAGATCGTGCACGGTGAGCACATAAGGACAACTGAGTCCGCGAGGCATCCAAAAAAGATGGGGAACGTGCACCAGGTCGCAATGGAGGCGGCGCACAATCGCGCGGAAATCGAGGTTGCCCTTGAGCGTGTCATCGCGTCCGGCGAGCGGGACGGCGTGAAAGTTGGGAGGCAGCGGCCCGCATTCGGCGACCTTGCCCGGGGCTCCGATGAGAAAGTATTTGCTCTCGCGATCGAGAGACGCCAGCGTACGGACGACATTTCGGATGTAGGTACCGACTCCGAATTCCGTCATGCGACGGATATCGATCGCTATTTTCACAGCCTGAATTTAATCACAGGGGGGGATGAAGAGACACAGGGAATTCGCGGCCGCAACAAGATTCTGTCATCGTGGGGCGGAGTCGACAACCTTAGTTCGGGATGACAATTGATGAAAGGTTAAACGCGCACCAACGCTTGGGCGCGGGTGCGCCGCTCGGCGTACAACGGGAACTCCTCCGCCAGGCCGAGGACCTGCTTGCGGATCCTGGCGAGCACGACGGCGTCGGTCCGGTGATCGAGCGCCTCGGAGATCCAGTGCGCAATCTGCCGCATTTCGGGTTCTTTCATGCCGCGCGTGGTCACGGCCGGGGAACCGATACGAATTCCGCTGGGCTTCATCGGAGGATTCGTGTCAAACGGAATCGCATTCTTGTTGACGGTGATGCCGGCTTCGCCAAGAGCCTTTTCCGCCTCGCTGCCCAGCATGCCTTTGGAGAAGACATCGACCAGCATGAGGTGAGTGTCGGTGCCGCCGGAAATAATGCGGTAGCCATCCGCCGCGAGGGTTTCGGCGAGAACCTTCGCGTTGGCGACGACCTGGCGGGCGTATTCGCGGAAACTCGGCTGCGACGCCTCGAGGAAGCAGACCGCCTTGGCAGCCATGATGTGGACGAGCGGGCCGCCCTGCATTCCGGGGAAGACGACCTTATCAATTTCCTTGGCAAATTCCTGCTTGTTGAGGATCATGCCGGAGCGCGGGCCGCGCAGAGTCTTATGGGTGGTGGAAGTCACAATGTGCGCGTGCGGCACGGGGGATGGATGGGCTCCGCCGGCGACCAGTCCGGCGAAGTGCGCCATATCGACCAGATAAAGGGCGCCGACTTTATCGGCAATCTGGCGCATGCGGGCAAAATCGATGATCCGCGGATAAGCGCTGCCCCCGCCAATCACGAGCTTCGGATGCTCCTCGGTGGCTATCTTTTCGAGAAGGTCGTAATCGATGGTCTCAGTTTCCCTGGTCACTCCATAGGGAACGATCTTGTAAGTCTTGCCGGAAAAATTCAGCGGATGCCCGTGGGTGAGGTGACCGCCATGCGCGAGATTCAATCCCAGAATGGTGTCGCCCGGCTGGAGCACGGCCGCGTAGGCGGCTTGATTCGCCTGTGATCCGGAATGGGGCTGCACGTTGGCATGCTCGGCGGCAAACAGTTGCCGGGCGCGATCGCGCGCCAGATTCTCCACGACGTCGGTAAATTCGCATCCGCCGTAGTAGCGCTTACCGGGATAGCCCTCGGCATACTTGTTGGTGAACACAGACCCGGCTGCTTCGAGCACAGCTTCGCTGACGAAGTTTTCGGAGGCGATCAACTCCAGGCCTTCATGCTGGCGACGAACTTCGTTGTCAATGGCGTTCGAGATCTCGGGATCGACTTCATAGAGGGGGCGGGACATGGAGTTTTTCATAGTTTGATACTCGGTCAGGTACCGAAGGCTATTTTACTCGCGGACACTCCTGTCCGCGAAAGGGCGGCGAACTTTTCCCGTCCACCCGTCCTACTCGAACGCTGTTCTTAGAAAACTGACCATCTGCCAGCCGTCCATGTATTTATAGGGAGTCTCGCCCATGGTGTAGTGGCCGCACGGCAGGACGACGACTTTGTGATCGAGGTGGTGGGCGGCGAATGCGCCGACGGCCTGCTCGGAAAATTCGGGCAGGAACGTCATGTCATACTTTGCGTAGATGATGAGCGAGCGCCGCGGCCAGCGCGAAAATTTATCGAAATACGCCATCGGGCTGACCGCCCGCCAAACCTGGCGCAGATTTTCGAGATCGATTGCGGTCTCCAGTCCCTCGCGGATGTGACGGGTCGATTGCCCATGCCAGACCACATCGGCAAAGTAGGTCGAGGCGTGGTTGAACACCGATACGCGGATTCGGGGATCATGGGCCGTGGCGATAAAGGCATAGCAGGATCCCAGGCTGGTGCCGACGATGCCGAGCCGGTTGTAACCCTGAGCTTCCAGCCAGTCGAGACAGCAGCGGGCATCGACGACGCCCTGGCGCACGGAATCGAGGGTGCGTCCAATGTTGGCGGAGACGGCGTAGTCGGCGCGGTCGATTTCCGCGGGACGGCGAATATCGTGATACGGCATCGAAAGCCGGAGCACGGCAATGCCCATGAGGCTGAGCACGCGGCACAGGCTGTTATAGGCGAGCGCATCGGAATTCCAGTGAGGCAAGAGAACCACGGCGCGGCGTCCACGGGCCGGAAACCAACGCGCGTTCACCAGATTATTTTCCGGGTAAGGGGTGACGACCGGCGAGGTGAAGCGCAGAAAATCCGCATGCGTGCCACGGATTTTTTCTTCGAGGCGCGGGTCGGGAACTTCGCGGGTGCTGAACACCTGAACCTCGCGGCGTTCCAGCCTGAAATCGGCGGGCTTGCGGTAGGAGTAAAAATTGTCGCTGTCGCGGATGATGTGATCGTTGAAGCGCGAAAGATATTCGAGGATCTCGGGCGAGCTTTGTCCGTCAGGTCCGCCGTTGCGTCCGGGCCAGCTGCGGGTCCAATCCATGCCCCATTCCAGGGGACGAACCACGCGGTTATTGTCGACCGACGTGAGCCGAGTCTCCCAGTCGTACATCCATTGGGCGTAGCGCGAGGGCATGGTCTATTCCAGGAATATAACAAGGCGCCAGGATTGGCGACTAAGGACAGTTCAATGGAGGGAATTGAGCGCCCAGCAGTAAACATGCAGCATTCAGCAGTTGGACGTTTTAGCGTGCAAGGTCGACGTATGACTTGCGACTTATGACCGACGCCTGACGGCTGGTGGGCACTGACCGGCGACTCAGAGATAAACGCGCGGCACTCGCTGCGACAGGCCGCACAGAATTTCGTAGGGGACGCTTTCGCACCAGCGCGCGAGATCGACAGCATCCACATTTTTGCCCTGCGGGTCGCGCCCGAGCAGGATGACTTCATCTCCCACCGCAACTTCGGGAATGTGGCTGACATCGACGATGGTCAAGTCCATCGAGACGCGTCCCACGACGGGCGCGTATTCGCCGCCTTTTCTGCCACGGACGATCACGCGCGCGCGATTGGAGAGCAGCCGGGGGTATCCGTCGGCATAGCCGACCGGAAGCACAGCGATGCGGCTCCGGGCTTTCGTCACAAAGGTGCCCATGTAGCCGACGGCTTCTCCGGCAGCAACGTCTTTCACGGTGAGCACGCGAGTTTTCCACGAGAGAACGGGATGCAGGGGCAATGCCGGAACGTCGGCCGGTTCGCCGCCACGCGTAAACGCAAGCGAATATCCGTAGAGCGCGATTCCGGCGCGCACCATCGTGTTCCAGGTGTCGGGCCGGGCGCTCATGGCGGCCGAGTTTCCCATGTGCACCAGGGGAGGACGCAACCCATAACTCTGCAGGACGGCAAGCCCAGCTTCGAAGCACTGAATCTGGCGAATCGCGTCGGCGGCGTCGAGCACCTCCGCCGAGGCGAAATGGGTGCTCACTCCTTCCAGAGTCAGGTGGCGGCAGGCGGACAGCATTTCGCACAAATGGGGAAGCGCGTCCAACGACGCCCCGAGACGATGCATACCGGTGTCGAGCTTCAGATGCACCGGCAAAACGCTCTGCCGCTTGCGTGCCGCCCGTTCGAGCAACTCGATGTGCCACGGCTCCCAGATGGTGGGAGTAAGGTTCTGGGCGACGATCCCGTCTTCTTCGCCCTTCCAGATGCCGGTCATCAGGAGGATGCGACCGATGACGCCCGCGCCTCGGAGCGCCAGTCCTTCGGCGGCATCGGTTACACCCAGCCACTGGGCGCCCTGGGATTCGAGCGCGCGCGCGCACTCGACCGCGCCATGTCCGTAGCCGTCGGCTTTGACGACGGCGCAAATCGCGACCTGACTGCCGACGTGTTTCTCGACGGTGTGAAAATTTTCTGCCAACGCCTGGAGAGAGACTTCCGCCCAGGTGCGCCCGTCAAGAATCAGGGAGCGGCTTTCAGGAATTTTCGCGAGGTGAGTACGAGGAGCGTTCACTTATCCGATTATAGCGACCGCCGGGCGGGCGCCGTGAGCTGCCGATGGTAACGCCGGAGGGTCGAAGTCAAGGCGTCATAGTCAGGACGTCAAGGCCAAAGGTAAAGCGTCAACTGCCCGAAAGCAGGAAGTTGACCGTGATTTCGGTCTCGACCTCGACCGGCTGGTTGTTCAGAAGGTAAGGACGGTAGCGCCATTGCCGGACGGCCTCGATGGCGGCTGCGGCCAGCAAGGGGTGTCCGCGAACCACGATCAGATTTTCGATCGTCCCTGTCGTGCTGATGATGGCGCGCAATTCAACCGTGCCCTGAACGCGCGCCTGGCGCGCCAGGGGTGGGTAAACTGGCTGAACGCGTTTTAACAGATTGGCCTCGGATAAATGCGATACGAGCAAGGGCTTGACGGTAGCTGGTCGCGCCGGAATGGCGACCGGCAGAGTTCCAAACCCTGGTATCGGGCCGACGTTCGGCCCGGTCGATCCGAATCCCGGGCCGATGCCCGGCTGGGTGCCGAGGGTTGGCAGATCCGGCGGCGGCGGTCCGGGGTCCGAGTTGCTGTTGGCGATGTGGGGAGGGATAGACGGTGGTGTGACGAGCTGGTCCACTCGCGGGACCGTGACAGCCGCGGCCGTCGAGTGATGCCCTCGCGCAGCTTGTGTAACGGACTGCGGTTGCGGCGAAAAGGCTGCGGGCGTCGAGAGTTGCAGCCAGCGCACCTGCGGCGGACCGCCAACCCACAATAGTGAAATTGCGAGCAGCAGACTTACGGCCAGCGCCTGCATGGTGAAGGATGCAAGGGTAGTCCATCCGCGCCGGGCAGACCTATCGCATGTGCTTTCTAATGTGCTGAACATTGGTGTCCTCCGGAACGGGCGCGCTATTCCTACAGACACCTGCGACGGCCAATTGGATCCCGGCGGATGAGGGCGGCGGGCGGCAGAGTTCGTGGCGGAAAGAAAAAGGCCGCGTCGAGACGCGGCCTGGAGAACATCCGGGACAAATTGCATGGAACTCAACCTGCCCGAATGGCTGTCGATACTTCTTGCCGCTACTTCTTCGGCGGAGTGCTGGCGGGCGCAGCCGGTTTCGGAGTCGGTTTCACGGGCTTGGTCGGCGTGCTATTCGCCGCAGGAGCCGGGACACCGGATTGAGTGTTGTAGGTTTCGATCACCGGTTGGGTGATATCGACGGCCGGTCCATACCAGATCACCGGGCCGCGCGGCCACTGTTGCGACGTGTCGAGGATCATGCCATAGCCGTTGTCGCTCGCATATTTCACGATGAGGGGAGCCATGACGGTAAGAATCTTGTTGCCGATCTCGCCCTGTTGCGCCTGGAAATCTTCCTGCGCATCCTGGGTGGAACGATCCAGACTCTTCTGCTTCGTCTCGATATCCTTCACCAGCTTCTCGCGCGATGCGTCGTTCAACTTGTCCTGCTGGGCGCTGAGCTGTTTCTTGAGGCTGTCGATCTCGTCCGTTTTCCCCTTCAGATCGTTCTGCTTGGGCTCGAATTTCTTTTGGAGCTCGGCGAAATCACGCTGCCCCTGGTTAGAAAGGAAGATCGCCTGTTCGATATTGATGGTGCCGACTTTTGTTCCTGTGGCCTTGACTGCGGCGGCTGCGGCAGCCGAAGGAGAATCAGGGGCGGAGGTAGCGGGCGCGGCGGCGGGCGTAGAACCTGCGGCCGGTGCGGTTTGGGCCAGAGCTAAGAAAGAAAGGCCGAACACGACGGCCACGGTGAGGCGCGCATATCTGCTGATGGTTCTATTGCTGATGAACTCGCTGATCATTGGGTGCTTTGAACTCCTTCAAATTTATCGGAAATGCTGAAAGTTTCCAGCTCGCTGGGCTAACGGAACCCGAGCCTGTCGCGGTCCAAAACTATGGACCTGAAACCCAGACCTGAAATGTGAATCTGGCAACGGGCGCAGCGAGCGCGCCAAGCGCGCACGAAGCCCCGCTCATTTCACGCAGAAACTGAAAGCGTGGCGATCAGGGTGTGGACGCTATGAATTATACGGAGCGTACCAGAGCAGCGTCAAACCGTCTTCGCCGCTTTCCAGGTTGGATGCATTCTGGCCGTCGAGTGTCAACTGGACGGCTTCGGTCCTGTTTTTCGCACTTTTACTTTGCTGCGGCTGTTCGCATCTTAATAGCGGAACCGATACTTTATCTGGACAAAGATCTGGCGCGGCAGGTTCCAGTGGAATCCGCCATAGGTGACGCTGTCGTCGTAGAGCACGCGGTGATTGGTTACGTTGAGGGCGCTGACCGAAGCGCTGAAGCGTTCGCCGAAATCTTTTCCTGCGGAAAGATCGAAAGTGGTGTGGCCGGGGAGATAGGCTCCGGGATAAGGCCATCCGGGGACGCCTTGTTGTCCATTGGTGAAGCCCGAGCCGTAATAGACGTTGGTGGAGGCGTAGGAGTGGCGGGGAAGGTTGACGTCGCCGCCCAGGTTGAGCGTATTGCGCTGGTCATGATCGAGCGGGCAAAGATAAGGAACGGAACCGTCGGCATTAGGGGGGCAGACTTGCGCGTTGTTCAATCCTCCGGTGATGGAGCCGCCGCCCTCAGCGATCTGATTCGAGTAGGCGAGATGGATCTGGGCGCGTTGGGCGATCCGAGGCGAGCGCAGAGTAAGTTCCCATCCGCGAATCAAAGCGCGGGTGTCGGTGAGAGGAAAAAAGATGTTGGAGGCGCCGATATTGTTGTGATCGAGAAAATTGCTGACATTGGTTTGGAAATTATCGGCGTCGAGCACCCATCCGCGGTAGGGAATGCTGACGCCGAACTGATGTTCTTCGTCGTGCTCGCCGTGCAGCGGCAGAAACTCGCAGGCTGGCGGCTCACACAAAGACTCAATCGGACCAGAAACGGTTTCGATGGGCGGCGCCTGATAGTAGTGTCCGTAGAAGGCGCGGAAGGTCCAACGAATTTTGGGAATGGTGAGGGTGGCGCCGAACCGGGGCTGGATGGCGGACTCGGAAATGGGCGGCTGGAGTGAATTGGCGGAGAAGTTTCCTTCCGAGAAACGCGTGGGGCGCATGCCGGCAGAGAGAGTCAGCCAGGGAAAAGGATTGAATTTGTCGTCAATATAAAAGGTCTCAAGATTGGCGTTGGGCGTCTCGCTGATGATGAAGGGCGGATTTCCGCTGCCATCATTGAAAGTGGCTCCGAAAACCTGGTTGTCATGCTGGTAGAAGCCGAGGAACCCGAGCTGGAGATCGTTGATTTTGTAATTAGCGGCAAAGGTGGCCTGGCCTCCGGCGTAGTTCGAGGCGCGGTTTTCGGTGGTGGCGATGGGATTGTCGTGGGGACTGCTGGAGTAGTCTCCGCTGTTGTAGTGGTAGAACGGCGAAATCGTTGTGAGAAGATGCGAATTGAAGGTGTGCAGCCAGGTGAAGAGCAGGCCGGTATCGACCTCGGTCTGGCTGTCGCGAAGATAGAGGCTGGGGTAGAGTCCAGTGAGCTGTCCCGTGTTGGCGTCAAGCCCGTTCTCAATGTCGTTGGGATTGGGATCATAGGGAATCTGGAAGTAATCGCGTCGGGCTGAGGTCATCAGGCGAAGCTGGTTGGCGGAATCCACATTGAAAATGAACGAGCCGAAGCCTCCGAAACCATTGACTGCATCATGCACAACCTGGGGAACTGGCGGTTGGAGTCCGAGATTGCTGCGGCTGCCGTTGACGCTGGCGTAATACGCGAAGCGGTCGGTGTGGCTGCCGAAGCTGAGCGCGTTGTCGGTCTGGTAAAAATTTCCGGCGGTGACGACGAGTTCGGCCTGGTTGTTGCGCTCGAATCCGGTACGGGGCACGACGTTAAAGACACCGTAGGTTCGATCTCCGAACTCGGCACCATAGCTGCCGCGGTCGATCTCCACGTAGTCCATATCTTTGGGATCAAACTGCGGGCCGAGATTCTGGGCGATGGCAGTATTAATGATCGGGATGCCATCGAGAAGCCACGAGGTTTGATGGCCGCCGCGCATATGCAACATGTCGTGGGTGACGTAGGCTCCCGGGACGTAGTCGGTGATCATGGCCATGCTGTTGGTTTGCTCGGCTCCGGGGGTGCGCTGGATATCGAGACGGCTGACGAGCGTGGTGGGAGTGAAGCTGTCGGTTCCCATCACGGCGGAGGCGGCCACGACGACCACGTTTTCGCTGGCCGAGGCGAGCTGCAGCTGGAAGTGAACGACCGGCACGCTTCCGGAGATGACGATGACATCCTGCGAAGTTTGCGCGAACCCCTGACTGGCAACGCTGACCGAGTACTTGCCGAGGGGGACGGCGTTGAGCTGGAATTCGCCGGTAGAGCTGGTGGTAACGCTCTTTGCCCACTCCGATGACTTTGCCCGGAGCATGACCATGGCATTTTGAATGGGGCGGTGCTGGGGATCGTGAACGACGCCTCGAACCGCGCCGTAGTCGTTGGCGAGGGCGGCCGAGGTGATCAGCAGCAGCAGAGCGGAGCATGCGAGCTTTAAGGGAGTCACGTGTTTTTGCGTCCTTTTTTGCTGTCCGCAAGGAGCGCGGGTTGCAGTCACGGAGGAACGGCGGAGTTCGCGCGCCCGCCCTCCGAGGGCTGACCGCGGGTGGCCGCCGATATTGTTCATGGTCAGAGTTGTCGAAGGTGGTTATCGAGTGGGAGGAGCGCGGGCAGAATCGTGTCCGGAGATATCACTGGATTGAAGGATGGCGCTTGAGGCGGGGCGGGCGGGTTCAATTCGGAGGTTGAGAAACGAGAGCTGGGCGGAAGCGGGATGCGCCCACTCGGAGGTGGTAACGCAGCCGCAGCAGCGGTGATCCTGGCAGCAGTTGTCAGCCGCGCGAAGTGAGTTTTCAGAGGATTCCGACGGGGGCGCCGTGGACTGCAACATGGCGTGATGGCAGGGCATAGCAGGCTGAGGCGCAGAGGTGCGGGCGCGCGTGCAATGCATGCCCTTCGGCGGCGCAGCACAGGCCATCGCCACCGAGGTATAGGCCGGGGCGAGCATGACCAGCAGCAGGAATCTGGCAGCCCAGCGGTAAACTCCCCACATTTGCGGACAGCATAGCAGAAAATCAGTTTCGTGTTCCCGTGCGGGGAGGCGGCGGCTGTCGGAGAGCTGGGAGAGAAGAAGTGGGGTACCATTTCCTCGTGCACGCGCTCGCCAGCCGTCTGTTGAAGACAATCCGGAAGCTGGAGTCGCTGCGCCCAGGAGATCGGGTGGCGGCGGGAGTTTCCGGGGGCGCCGATTCCGTGGCCTTGCTCTACCTGCTCCTGGAAGTGCGGGCGGAGTTGGGAATTGTGCTCTCGGTGGCCCACGTCAATCACAAACTGCGGGGCGAGGAATCGGAGGAAGACCAGCGTTTTGTGGCGGACCTGGCGCGGCGGCACGGCCTCGAACTCCATTCTTGCGAGGCTCGGGTCGATGGAAACGTCGCGGGCATCGAGGCGACAGCACGAGAGTTGCGCTACGATTTTTTCCGGCGGCTGGCACGGGATGGCCGGGTGAATAAAATTGCCACGGCGCACACGCTCGACGATCAGGCGGAGACGGTTCTGCTGCGCATTTTTCGCGGTACCGGCATCCGCGGGCTAACGGGAATTCATCCGCGCATCGGGTTCGAAGAACGGGGACGCGTGACGGGCGAGGTGGTGCGGGAGATCGTGCGGCCGCTGCTGGGCTTCCGGCGGGAAGCGCTGCTGGAATTTCTGCGCCATGAGAAGCGGGATTGGCGGGAGGATTCCTCGAACCTTGATCTACGGTTTTTGCGGAATCGAGTGCGGCACCGTCTGCTGCCGACGATTCAAGAGGAGTTTGGCGACGCCGCGCTGGAACACCTCGCTGAACTGGCGGAGATCGCTCGCGCGGAAGAAGAGCACTGGCAGCGGGAGCATTTGGAACTTCGATTGGAAAGCGCGGCAGGGAATGAGAACGGGAACGCGGGCGTGGGTAATCCTAAGACGCGGGAAGTCGCGTCTCTACGGGTAGAGGTTCTCCGGTCGTTGTCGTTGGCGGCACGACGGCGGCTGGTGCGGGCGTGGGTCGAGAGGAACGCTCCCGGCTTGAGCGTCTCGTTCCACCTGATTGAAGAGGCATTGGAACTGGCGGGCGAGGCCGCGGGCAGAAAAGTAGAGATGCCCTCGGGGTGGAATCTTCGGCGCGGACGACAGGAGCTGCTGCTGGAATTTGACCGGAGCAGTGAGCAAAGGGATTATCAATACGCGCTGCGCTTGCCGGGTGCGGTGGAGGTGCCCGAATTGCGCGCACGCGTCGAGGCGCTGCTGGTAGATGCAGGCACGGTTCCGGAGGAGGCGCGGTCGCAGTTGTTGAATCGTGAGGTTATGCCGCGTGAGGTTGTGATTCGAAACTGGCGCGCGGGGGACCGTTACTGGCCGGCGCATACGTCTGCGGAAAAAAAAGTGAAGGAGTTGCTTTGCGACCGTCATGCGACCGGGATGGAAAAAAAGCTCTGGCCGGTTGCGGCGGCCGAGGGACGCGGTCTTATCTGGTTGCGGGGCTTTTCAGTTCCGGCAGCTTTTCGGGCGCCGTCAGGGGTTGCGCAGGCGATTTGGATTCGCGAGATTGCGCCGTGATTTAACGTGTCATGATTTACCATGCAATGATTCATTCAATGATTAGCTGATTGCCGCCGAATACCAATCCAAGCAGCGATCGGTTAACATATCCAGGCTGGAGACGCCACTTCCGCTATGAGTGCACTGCCGAATACCCGATTGCGCCAGGTGATTTCGGCCGACCAGATTCAGAAAAGGGTCCGCGAACTGGGACGGCAAATCTCCGACGATTATCGTGGCCAGACCGTGGTCGCGCTGGGGATTCTTGAAAACAGCTTCCTTTTCATGGCCGATCTGGTGCGCGCCGTCGACGTTCCAGTCGTGTGTACGTTTATCAAACCGCAATACAAGCAGAGCCAGCGGGGCGAGTCGCCGTTACTGGAGATTTTTTTCAGCCACGAATTAGCCATAGCCGGCATGCACGTTCTGCTGGTGGAGGGACTCGTGCACTCGGGAGTGACCAGCGAATTCCTGATGGGGGATCTGCGAGGGCGGGGCGCGGCATCGGTGAAACTGGTTACGCTGCTCGATCGCCAATCGGCGCGCCGGGTTCCGCTGCAGCCCGATTATTTCGGATTTCTGGTGGATGACGCGTTTCTCTGCGGCTATGGATTGGGCGATCCCGAGCAGACGGGCCGGAACCTGCCGTATCTGGCGGCGACGACGTAAATGGAGTTGGTATGAACGGCGCTGCAAAGACCGTACTCTTCTGGGTCGTAATTGTGGTGTCTTCATTCCTGCTCTGGCAGGTGATGAGAAGCGGCAGCACTGCCAAGGCTATCCCAGAGATAAGCTACTCGGAGTTCTTGACGAGAGTCGCGAGCGGGCAAATCAGTAAGGTCATGATTGCAGGCGGCGTGGTTCGCGGGTCCGACGCTAAAGGCGGGGATTTTCGCGTTGTTGCACCGGCAAACCAAGCGGCGATGCTCGACGTTCTTCAGCAACACGGGGTAGAGATCTGGTTCAAGGAAATACCCGAACAAAGCTGGCGGACCTGGGTTTTCAATCTGGTTCCGTTGATTCTGTTGGCAGCGGTATGGTTTTTCATGGTTCGCCAGATGCAGAGGCGGCGTTCAGGTGGAGATGAGCCTTCAAGTTACACGCCGCAGCAGGGACACAACACCCGCTTTGGCCCATGACTTCTGTCACTTCCTTCCAATTCCCCGTTTTCGCGCGAAAGGGTCTAGAATCGAAGAAAGTCTTTCGCAGTCGAATTTCCGGCTTCGGCATCTAATGCCAAGAGGCGGCGTCTTTCGGTTGGCAGGAAGCTGTACTCATTTAAGAGGAGTATTAGGTGAACTCTACCATCAAGACGGTACTTTTCTGGGCGGTCATTGTGGTTTCGGCCTTCCTGCTCTGGCAGGTTGTGAGAACCGGCAGCAACGCCCAAAAAGACAAAGAAATTGGTTTCTCTGAATTTCTGACTGACGTGGATCAGGGCAACGTCCACGAAGTGACCTTCATTGGCCAGGAAGTGCGCGGGAAATTCAAGAACGACTCTTCGTTTCATACGATCGTTCCGGCGAATTATCCCGACATGTACACGAAGCTGACGGCGAAGGGCGTTCCTTATAGTTTCAAGGACATCAGCAACGGCACCTGGCCGAGCTGGATTCTGAATCTGGCGCCGCTCGTCCTGCTGGGAGCGCTCTGGTTCTTCATGATCCGGCAGATGCAGACGGGCGGAAACAAGGCGCTGTCGTTTGGCAAGAGCCGGGCGCGTCTGCTCTCCATGCAGCAGAAAAAGATCACGTTCAAAGACGTGGCGGGCGTGGATGAGGCGAAGGAAGAACTTCGCGAAATTATCGAATTCCTGCGCGAGGCGCAAAAGTTCCAGAAACTTGGCGGTCGCATTCCGAAGGGCGTGCTGCTGGTTGGATCTCCGGGAACGGGCAAGACCTTGCTGGCGCGCGCGGTGGCGGGCGAGGCGAATGTTCCATTCTTCTCCATCTCGGGCTCGGATTTCGTGGAGATGTTTGTGGGCGTGGGCGCGAGCCGCGTGCGCGACCTGTTCGAGCAGGGCAAGAAAAACGCTCCCTGCATCATCTTCATCGACGAAATTGACGCGGTCGGGCGCCATCGCGGCGCTGGCCTCGGGGGTGGACACGATGAGCGCGAGCAGACTTTGAATCAACTGCTCGTGGAAATGGACGGCTTCGAATCGAACGAAGGCGTCATTCTGATGGCGGCGACGAACCGTCCTGACGTTCTCGATCCGGCGTTGCTGCGCCCCGGCCGTTTCGACCGGCGCGTGGTGGTGAATCGTCCCGACGTTCGCGGACGGGAAGAAATTCTGCGCGTGCATACCCGCAAGATTCCTCTCGCGGATGACGTGGAATTGAACGTGCTTGCGCGTGGCACACCGGGATTCTCGGGCGCGGATCTCGCCAACATGGTGAACGAAGCGGCGCTGGCGGCGGCACGGCAGAACCGCAAGGCCGTGCTGATGTATGACTTCGAAGTGGCGAAAGATAAAGTGCTGATGGGGGTGGAACGCAAGTCGCTTCTGCTCTCCGATGAGGAGAAGAAGAATACTGCCTATCACGAGGCCGGACATGCGCTGGTGGCAGCCATGCTGCCGCACTCGGATCCGGTGCATAAAGTCACGATCATTCCGCGCGGCATGGCGCTGGGTTTGACGATGCAATTGCCGACCGATGACCGCCACAACTACTACAAGAACTATCTCGAAACGCAGATCGCCATCCTGATGGGCGGGCGCATTGCGGAAGAGCTTTTCCTGAACCTGATGTCAACCGGCGCGGGTAACGACATTGAGCGAGCCACCGAACTGGCGCGCAAGATGGTTTGCGAGTGGGGCATGAGCGACCTGGGGCCGCTGACGTTCGGGAAGAAAGAAGAGCAGATATTCCTGGGCCGCGAAATCGCGCAACACCGCGACTACAGCGAAGCCACGGCCATCCAAATTGACGAAGAAGTCAGGAAGATGGTGGGCGTTGGCTACGCGACGGCGAAGGGCATCCTTTCGGGAAATCGCGAGACGCTGATCCGGATCGCGAAGGCGCTGGTCGAGCGCGAGGTGCTGGATGCGTCGGAGATCAAATTGCTGGTGGAAGGCGGGGAATTGCCTCCAATCAAACCGCTGCCGGCGAAGACTGACGACGGCGTGCAGCAGGTCATCAAGCCAGAGCGGGCTCCAGCGAAGAGTGGCGAGCGCCCGGCGACGGCGTAACGGCAGTTCTCAGTTCCCAGATCTCAGTTCTCGGTTATCGGAAGGCGGCCATCTGGCCGCCTTTCTTTTTTGCGCCCACGGCTGGCGTTTCGTTGTATGCCAAATCACAGCATTATCCTGCGTAATCAATGTACAATTTGGCCTCCTTATAAATTTAAAAGGACAAGCACGCCCCTAAAATCCTCTCCGCGTTACGCCGCCTTGGAGGTCTTGCCATGCAACTTCGCGGTCATGTCTGTTTGCTCCTCGCATCCCTCTCGCTGACATCTCTCGCCCTTCTGATGGGCTGCGGTTCCAGCAGCACGACAACCAAGACTCAGCAATCAATTCCGGTGTTCACAAGTACGCCCGTGACAATGGCGACCCAAGGCGTCACTTATACCTACCAACTAACCGCCGTCGACACCGCGGGTGGAACGGTTGCGTTCTCATTGACGACGTCTCCAGCGGGAGCGGCCTTAAGTGGGAGCACGATTAGCTGGACTCCCACACCCGCGCAGTCGCGCACCTCGAATAGTTTCGCCGTGACCGCCACGACCTCGTCAGGAGGCACGGCCTCGCAGCAATGGTCCGTGACGCCAGGAGGCACGATCACGGTCAATTGGGTCAACACTTATTGGACGGCTGGCGGACAGGTGCAGGTGCCAGCGCTGCCGTCGGCCGCCTCTGGTCTTTCTGCCATGTGGACGAATGCGGACGGATCGGTCACTTTGCAGAAAAGTTCGGCGATTTCCGCGGGCGTGTTCAATATTCCGAACGTGCCCGGAGGCTATTACTGGCTCCAGTCTGGATCAGGCGAAGCTTTCTGGACGAACACGAATACTTTTGACCTGGGCGGAAATATCGCCGGGGCTCCATTGCCCACGACCGGCAATACTCAGATTACCCAGTTCGACTTCAACTTGTCGGGCCTCGATTCCGTTCCTGAATTGACTGCGGTTGAGTTCGTCGCGCCGGTAGCTGGGCTGCCGGATTTTCTTGTGATCGACGGCGTCAACTCGACGAGCATCACCAACTCTCCTGGGTTCGGCGCCATCGGCGTTGACTGGTCGCAGATCAACTCGGCTTTTCTTGTGCAGTACGTGCCCGAATCTGTCGGATCGCTGAACACCGTGGTACTCGGACCGTCGCTGACGGCTACCGGCCTCACGCTGGTCGATGGCACCACCAACACGATCACGGAGACTCTCCAGCCCAGCCCGCAGATCTCTGTGAATTTGAGCGTGCCCGGTGGTTCGCAGTGGGCGCCGCTATTTACGAATGTGGGGCCGTCGACTCCAACTCCGTACGACTCGGTACTGTCGGTCGCGGCGGAAACATACATCACGGATGGTTTAGCCTCATCGACCCAGCCTCCTCCGGTCGAGACAGGGCCAAACTCTCCTTATCTGACGTTGGCCGGCACCGCGGCACCGGGATCCCTTAACACCGCCGTTTGTGACCTAACGGGCTTCCAGGTATTCGTGAACAATACTCCCGCCCAACCGGCGATTACTACTGACGAGAACTTCGGGGAACTCACCTACGGCGACTCGTTCCCCGCTGCGTGGTCGCGAACGCTCTCGTTGTGTCAGGAATACCATCTGGCGATTCCGATCCCGAACTCCTCCGCGACCGCGACTTTTGCTTTGGTTGATGGCGCCATCGTGGCGCCCTCCAGTGCGCCGCTTGCGCCCGTTGTTTCTCAGGTGCAGAATCCATCCATCAACGGAGCCAGCTTCTTTACCGCCGCAACGCTCAACACGACGGTTGTTCCCTTGAGTTGGTCCGCTCCCGCCGGCGCCGCGCCTTATGGCTACACGGTTCACGTGTATGTACTAACCACGGTGGAAGGCCTCCAAAGCTACGTGTCAACTGGCGGGACTGTCTCCACTGCCCAGACGTCAATCAACCTGCCGCCACTAGCTGGAGGAAACACCTACGTCTTCGCCGTAACGGCCGAGGCTGACGGCACCGCCAACATGCAGACCAGTCCATTTCGGTCATCGCTGCCGGTCGGGTATGCGACTGTTGTATCGGCCCCAATCACCATCAACGCGGACGCCCTGATGCCGGAAATTCACGGAGATCGGCGCGTCATCGCCAGGTTCTCGCAACCCCTGCCCGCTGATAAGAAGAATTGAACGGCGGCTCTTATACGACACTGATATGAGTACAACAAAGTAAGTGCAACATGTTCCATGGCAAAGCACTTTGCCCTGAACCCCCATTCCATTACCTTCCCCATGCCATACTTATAGGCTTATGAATCTCACTCTTCATTCCAAAGTGGCTCTTATTACCGGAGGATCGCGCGGCATTGGCGCCGCGGCGGTGCGGATGTTTGTGGCGGCGGGCGCGAAAGTCGTCTTCAATTATCAGGCGGCGAAGAGGCAGGCTGAGGATCTGGTGCGGGAATGCGGCGCGGAAAACTGCCGAGCGCTGCAGAGCGATCTTTCGACCACCGAAGCGGGCGAGAAACTCGTCGCGTCTGCCATCTCGTCGTTCGGGCGCCTCGATATTCTGGTGGCCAATCACGGCATCTGGCCGCCAGAGGATGCGCCCGTCGATCGAATGTCTGATGCCCAATGGCATCGCACCATCGCGGTGAACGTGGACAGCGTGTTTGGTCTGGTCAAACATTCGGTCGGGCAAATGAAAAAACAGCAACTGAAGGAGCAAAGCGGCGGAAGTATCGTGCTGGTGAGTTCTACGGCGGGCCAGCGCGGCGAAGCCTTCCACTGCGATTATGCGGCCTCGAAAGGGGCGCTGATCAGCATGGTGAAAGGGCTCTCGACGGAACTGGCGCGCGACAACATCCGCGTCAACTGCGTGGCCCCGGGTTGGGTCGCGACCGATATGTCGGCGGCGGCGCTGAATGATCCGCCGACACGCACCAAAGTTTTCGGGACGATTCCGCTGGGGCGTGTCGGCACTCCAGAAGAAATCGCGGCGCCGATTCTGTTCCTGTGCACGCCGCACGCGGGATTTATCACGGGCGAGATTTTCAACGTCAATGGCGGGGCGGTGCTGGTGGGGTAGGAGGTTGCATGAAGATTCGCTGGTTCTATCTTGTCGCGGCTGTCGTGATGTCACGCGCATTTTGACCAGGACAACAAACTGACAATGGCCCGGCAGTCACCACCCTGGCCTACGAGAATGGCAGCATCGCGAACAATATCTATACCAATGAATGCTTCGGGATCTCGCTCGCCGTACCCGAAGGTTGGCGAATAGACTCTCAGCATCTCGGCGTCGAGGAAAGAGCGAGGCACACTCAAAAGGGCGCATTGCTCCTGCTGCTGGCTGACCAGAAAAAGGAAGGGACTTCCTTCAGCACCTTGGCGTTCGGGGCCTTTGACCTGAGTCTTTACTCTCCGACGCTTCCCGAATTCGTTTCTCACTACGCTCGTGAACACATTAATTCCGATCCCGAACATCGGGAGGCCGTGAAAGAGACTTATTCCGTTGAGTATGCGGGCAGAACTTTTTTCCGCGCCGACAACAAGCAACCGATGGGCGATGGACGAACATTATATGTGGCCTTCGTCTATACGAAATTCCGGGGATACTATCTTGGCGGATTTGTTAGTGCTGACTCGCCCGAGGGGCTCGATCAGGCTGCAAATTCCCTCCAGGGGCTGTCGTTTCGGGAGAATACGCCAAATCCGAAGTGCATAATGACCGGCGACGAGAATTCCAAACCCGGCGGCGTCCTGGGTGGGGTAATAACCTCCAAGCCGCCGCTGAAGCCGGGCCAGCCGCAGCGCGTGCGCGTTTCGCAAGGGGTCTCGACGGGCTTGCTGACAACGAAGGTTCAGCCACAATATCCCGACGATGCGAAACAGGCTCGAATTCAAGGACAAGTGGTTCTGCAAGCCGAGATCAGCAAGACTGGAGACATCATGGATCTCGCCCTGATCTCAGGCCATCCCATGCTTGCCCCGGCCGCCATCGAGGCAGTCAAGCAATGGAAGTACAAGCCCTATCTGCTCAAGGGCGAGCCGATGAACGTCGAAACCCAAGTCACTGTTAATTTTGTCTTATCCGGACACTGAGACCGGGGAAACTGCCCAGACCTGAAGTCGACCAGAATGATAGCACTGAGATGCAGCTAAAATGAGGTTGTGCGCTTCTAATCCAGGTAGAACGATGAAACTTTTTGTCTCTCTTGTTTTGTGGTCGGTGCTCTCTTGGTTGGCTTATGGTCAGGCCGGGACGGAAGCGCCGCCGCGTGCTTCATCACTGCCCTCAACGCCGCCATCGGTCAATCTGAATGACTCCGACAACGCGCGCAAGGCGCGTGCGGTTCTCGATCAGACCATCGAGGCGCTGGGCGGGCAGCTTTATATCACGTACGAAAACCGCGAAGAGAGCGGCCGTTACTATCCGCTCTATCACGGGCGCACAAACAGCTTGGGAATTCCGTATCACTACTATCTCGAGTATCCCGACAAGGATCGTTTCGAGGTGATTCATCTGAAGGACATTTTCCTGATCGAAGGGTCGGTTGGGAATGTGAAGACCAACAAACTCGATCTCGTCCTGATTCACAATGGCGACAAGGGATATGAGACGACCTTCAAGGGGACGGCGCCGCAGGATCGCGAGGATTTAGCGAATTATCTTCGCCGCCGCGAGCATTCGCTGGAATGGATCTTCCGTAAGTGGATTCGCGATCCGAACGTGGCCTTGTTTTATGACGGCCAACGCATAGTCGATGGGAAAGAGTGTGAAGGGGTGACACTGCTGAACAACCAGAACGATTCGGTAAGCGTTTACCTGGACTTGAATACGCACTATCCGGTGAAGATCAGTTACTCGTGGCGCGATCCGAAGGACAGGCAGAAAAATGTGGAAGAAGAGGTCTACGACAACTACAAACTGGTACAGGGGATCTGGACTCCGCACTCGATCACGCGCTATTTCAACGGAGAGACTTCGCAGCAGCGGTTCCTGACCACCGCCGCCTACAACCAGAAACTCTCCGATTCGATGTTCGAAGCGGCGGTGACGTACGATCCCAAAGCGCCGCCGAAGAAGTGACAACGTTGTCGCTTTGGCTCACGCTGCGATCCCACAGGAAGGCCCAATCGGGCGACGGTGCGGATCGCTACGCATTGTTCATCCGGAAGCCCCGACTCCATTTTATGGCGGAAGTAACGTTGTTGCTCCCCCAACATCCCTAACCTGCTGAACAAGTTAGCCTTCCCAATGTGGAACAAACCACGGAGTGTGGCTAATCTGCCACAGGCGAAAGTTTTCCCGACGCGCTAAGCTTATACACAGCAAAAGACTTATAGCACTCCCCCTTGACCCACGAACAGACAATTCGTGCCGCGGTGAGCTGTTCAGGGGTGGGCCTTCATAGCGGCGCACCGGTCAGTTTGAGAATTCTACCGGCTTCCGCCGGAACCGGAATCGTCTTCCACCGGACCGACCTCGACAGCTTTCCGATCGAAGCCAGCGGACGCAATGTTGCCCGCGTCAGCTACGCCACCAGCTTGATGAAAAAAGGCGTGCTCATTTCCACCACCGAGCATCTGCTCTCGGCGTTTACCGGCATGGGCATCGACAATGCGATCGTTGAGCTCGACAATCTGGAGTTGCCGATATTGGATGGCAGCGCCCAGCCATTTGTGGAAATGATCCAGAAGGCTGGAATCAGGAAGCAGCGAAAGGCGCGAACCTACCTTCGAATCGTCCGCGAGATTGAATTGCGGGAAGGGGATAAATTCATAGCCGTGTATCCGGCCGACATCTATTCGGTTTCCTATTCGATCAATTTTCCGCATCCCCTGATCGGCAAGCAGAGCTTTTGCGTGCGCCTGACCAATGGCAGCTACCTGCGTGAGATTGCGCCGGCGCGCACCTTCGGATTTCTGCATGAAGCCGATGCGATGCGGCAACAGGGACTGATTCGCGGCGCATCGACCGAGAACGCGATTGTGCTGAACCGGAGCGAAGTGTTGAATCCGCCCTTGCGCTTTCGAGACGAGTTTGTGCGCCACAAGGTTCTCGACCTGATTGGCGATCTGGCGCTGCTCGGCAAACAGATCCTGGGATCCGTGGTCGCTGACCGCGCCGGCCACGCCATGCATACGGCGCTGGTGTCGCGCATCCTGCGGGACCGCTCGTACTGGGAAGAAACCGAGCTGGAGGATGAGGCGGCGGCGCACGCGGTTGCGTCAGCGGCCAGCCTTAGCGTCTAGCATCCCCCAGCACTCGGTTGGTTGATCCGGCGTTCCGGCGTTCCGACGTCCCTCTAGCCTTTGGCCAACTGTCGCGCCAGCTTCTCCAGGCTCTGCGACCAGCCGGCTTCCATGCCTGCCAGGTACGCGGCCGCATACGGAACCATGGTGGTGCCGCGAGTTCGTAGAGTCAGTTTGGTCTTGCCACCTTCGTCCGCGAACAGTACGGTGGTGAGCCCGTCGATCACCGGATTTCCTTCCTTGTCGGCGGAATTATTGGTGAAAACCAGGCGCTCAGGCTCGGCAAACTCGAGATAGACTCCGCCACACGGATATTCACTGCCATCGGGAGCACGCATTACAATTCGCCACGCGCCGCCAACCCGGGGATCTACCTCGCAGACGGGATTGGTGAACACGGTGGGCCCAAACCATTGCGAGAGATGCTGTGGATCGGTCCACGCCTGGAACACGAGGGCTCGAGGCGCGTCGAAAATGCGGGTGATGACAATCTCCCTCTCTCCGTATTTCTTCTCCTTTATTTGCATTTGCTGCAGATGCTCGTCCAGACGATCGAAGCTCTCCATCCAGAATCTCCGGTAGTTCTCCACCCAATCCGCGGCTTCCTTAAGCGCCAGGGGCTCCAGGCGGCAGGGGCGTCGTTGCGCATCACGGCTTCGCGAAATCAGGCGGGCTCTCTCCAGCACCTTGAGATGCTTGGAGATGGCAGGCTGGCTCATGGCGAACGGAGCGGCCAGTTCGAGCACCGAAGCTTCGCCTAATGCGAGCCGCGCGAGGATGGCGCGCCGGGTCGGATCGGCGAGCGCCGCGAAAGCCGCATCCAGGCGCTCGGGATGGTTTTGTCTATAACCACTCGGTTGCATAACTAACAGGTAATATACAAGAGGCGCAAAAAGATTGCAAGCGCCGTCACCGCAAATAAGTGGATAGTTGGGAGGCTGCGGGAAAAATGTTTTCCCAGCGCAGCATTCCCCCAGCGGCTGAAAGCCGCGGTTGATTTTACGGGAGTTACGGCACGGCTGAAGCCATGCCCTTCCCCAAACCGGTGCGAAGCGGAATTTTTCCGCAACCTCTGGAACTCGTGCCCTTCCCAAAGCCGCCCGGAGTCGAGTTTTTCCGCAGCCTGTTAGAAAAACGCCAGATCGCTACGGTTGCTTGCCCGCAACCTTCAGGATAGGGAGCACGCCCACTCCTATCCCCGACGGCTCCGTCTTTGTGTGATACAGACGTTCAGTGGCCTTCATAAAGTCCGCCGCCTTGGCGTCGGGAATGTTGATGAAGGTTTGCGGATTGCGGTCGGTGAGCGGGAACCAGGAACTCTGCACCTGCACCATGATGCGATGTCCGCGGCGAAAAGTGTGGTTCACGTCGGGAAAGGTCGCGTTGATCTCTTCGACCTTGCCGGGTGTAAACGGCTCGGGCTTTTCAAAGCTGTGGCGGAATTTTCCCCGGAAGGGTTCGCCGCGCACGAGTTGCTGATACCCACCCATCACAAACGCCGGAGGGGGCACGTCCGTCATTTTGCTATCGTCGGACTGGGGCTGATCCAGCTTGCTGTCCGGATAATCCTGGGGATAGACGTCGATCAGCTTGACGTCGAAATCAGAATCGGTGCCGCTGGTCGAAACGAAGAGGCGCGGAGAAATTGGCCCAGCGATGGTCACGTCGGTTTGCAGAACGGGAGTCTGATAGACCAACACGTCGGTGCGGCTGGAGGAGAAGCGCTGGTCAGAGACCATGAACTCCTGCGGCACATCATCCTGGGCGACATAGGCCACATAGGGCACGGGCTTGGCGGGATCGCTCAGGTATTCGTCATACGAAGAGGACACGACGGAAGAAGACGCGGCGGCGGGCGGGTCGAACGAGAGCTGGCCATTTGCGTGAAAGTACAAAGTCTTCGGCTCGGCATCTGTCGGAGGCCACGCCGGGTATTTTCTCCAGACGTTGGTTCCAGTCTCGAAGACATAAGCTTTGGGCAGCTGGGCGTCGCCATCGCCTTTGAGGTATTGCTCAAAAAAGGGGAAAAGAATGTTGGTGCGGTAATACTCGGCGGTGTTGGCGTTAAATTCCACGCGGCCGAGACGTTCACCATCGAGGCCGGCCCAGCCGCCGTGGACCCAAGGTCCGATGACGAGACCGTTGAAAATTCCGGGATTATTTTTTTGGATGGCGTGGAAGGTTGAAAACGGCCCTTGCAGATCCTCGGCATCAAACCATCCTCCCACGGTGAGCACGGCGCAATGGATGTTCTTCATGTGGGGCGCCAGGTTGCGTGCTTTCCAATAATCGTCGTAGGTATCGTGGCGGAGCTGGTCATCCCAGAGCGCGCTGTTACCCCCGAGCAGGCTGGAAAGATTGGCGATGGGGCCGGTCTTCAGATAAAACTCATAGGCATCGCGGGTGCCGTAATCGAAGGGTACGTCTGTTTTTTCGGGGAGCCGCGGATTGTCCTGGGGCTTGAACGAACTGTAGAAGTCAAAATTTGCCTGCAGCATGAATGCACCGTTGTGGTAGGCATCATCTCCCATGAAAAGATCGGTCATGGGAGCCTGCGGCGACGCGGCCTTCAGCGCGGGATGCGAGTCGATGATGCTGGCGGAGGCAAAAAATCCCGGATACGAGATGCCCCAGATGCCCGCATTTCCGTTATTGTTCGGGACATTCTTGAGCAGCCAGTCGATGGTGTCATAGAGATCGCTCGATTCGTCGACATCACGATTCGAAGTCTTGTGGTCGATGTGCGGGCGCATTTCGATGAAAACGCCCTCCGACATGTAGCGGCCGCGCACATCCTGAAAAACAAAAATGTAGCCGGCCTTCTCGAAGTCGTGCCCGGGGCCGAGGTGCTTACTGTATTTGTCGACACCATAGGGCGCCACGCTGTAGGGAGTGCGGAAAATCATGAAGGGATAGGCCTGCGAGGTGTCTTTCGGCACATAGACCGAGGTGAACAGATGCACGCCATCGCGCATGGGGATCCGGTACTCATATTTCGTGTAGTGTTCCTTGACGCTGAACTCCGGGGCTTCGAGCCTGCTTTGGGCGGCGCTGCAGGGGCTGGAGGCAAGAATCGACAGAAGCAAAAGAAGGATGGCAGGAAGAATTTTCGAGACCGCTTTGTGCTGCATGCACGCTCCTTGAAACAGGTTCACAGCCGGATTGCAAGCTACCGCTTCGAGCTTGGATGCGTCAACTGGAATTGGACTCTCTGGGCGGGCTGCGCTTTTGCGGCCGGAAAGCGATGGAGAGCAGGCGGCGGACTGAAGGCGCCGGAGCCAGCTCAATCGGCAGGCTGGGGAAGAGTCCACTCGTGAAGCAGGCCGCGCTCGGCGAGCAGGCGCTGTAATTCGGCCTCGGCTTCGACGCGGACGCGATCGGCAAAAGCATGCGCGCTCTGGCGGTGCTCGGCGCCCAGCGCGGAGAGGCGGACATGCAGATAAGGCTGGTCCTGTTCGAGGCGACGCAGGAGGCGCTCGGTGCGGGCGATTTTTTCTTCCAATGTAATCATGTTTCTTAATCCGGGATGGGCACTGCATCCAACCGCGTTCCCTGGAAATTCGCGACGCGGCATCTCTAGACTGCCACAGTGACAGGAGGACGCAAGTTGCTACCTGGGTGCCGGGAGACATGAGAAGTTGGCGGCAAAGGCTGATTAGGGAAGCTTGACGTAGCCCTGGAGCTTTGCGGGCATTTCATCCTGCAAACGATCGGTGAGCCATTTTTCCAGCTGGTACTGCGAACTCTGCGGAACCTCGATGAAGCGGATTCCGGCGTGGCCGGTGCCGTCAGCCCAGGCCACCTCACCTTTCAATTCCAGCGAAGTCTGGACCCCGGGAAGAGTAAATCGAAACTGCGCCTGTGCATCCCTGGGCAGCTTGCCGATGACGCGAATCGCCATGCCTCCCTCACTCAGGTTGGTGGCCGTGGCGGTCATTTCCTGGTGAGTGGGAAAACTGATGCGCAGTGGCATATCCACGGGATGGCGGAAGTAGCGGCGCCGTTCGCGCACCATAAAATTGAGGGCCGCATGGAAACAGCGCGAAGCGTGCAGCGGAGTCAGCGGTTTTTGCAGAACGAAGTTGGCTCCCGACTGGAAGGCCTGCTGCGTCGTCGTCTTTCCGTTCACGACGGCAAAAGATACGGACTTGGCGTTGCCTCCACTCTGGCGCAGCGCGTGCAGAAGATCGAATCCATTCTGCATGTCATCGCAGTCAATGATGACGGCATCAAACTTGCGTTTCGTCAGTTGATCGGTTGCAGCCTGGGACTCGCCGCAAATCTGAAAATTGACGGAGAGTTTTTCCAGGGCTGGGCGCAAGATGCCGAGCAAACTGGCATCCCGGCTGATGAGAAGTGACTCCAGGTTCATGGCTTTTTCATATTAGCGGCAGGTTGCCAGTTTACAAAGTGACGTTAGTGCAAGCCGGTGACCGAGCTTTCCTCTTTGAAATGAGCGATGTCGACTGCTGGCTGGTGTTCGTAATCTGCAAGCGCTCGGCTCTGCCGGAGGGTGAATGACTGCTGTTTTCCAAGTTTTTGCTGGATTCCCACGCCTTTCACCGCGAAACTAGCTGGGTGAGCGAGATCGCTTATTTATCTTTCGGATCGAACCTGGGAGATCGGGCCGGACATCTGGGTGAGGCCCTGGCCGAGTTAGGCACGGAGGATCGGTTGCTCGCTGTCTCGGCATTCTATGAAACTCAGCCGATCGACGTTCCCGACCAGCCCTGGTTTTTGAACTGTGCAGCGGCGATTGAAACGATGAAAACACCGCGAGAGCTGCTGGAGTTTGTCTTGCGCATCGAATCTTCCATGGGCCGGCTGCGCATGCGCGAGAAAGGTCCGCGTAACATTGATATCGATATCGTTTTGTACGGCGATTGGGTGGTGGATGAACGGGGATTGAAAATTCCGCATCCGGCGATGCACGAGCGGCGGTTCGTGCTGGAGCCGCTGGTCGAGATCGCGCCGGAGGTACGGCATCCAACGCTGGGCAAGACGGCGCGAGAACTTCTCGCTGCAATCGATCGCGGACAAACGGTTCGGCGGCTTTGAAGGGTTTTTGGCCGCCCTGCTCCTGAGGACGAAATGCTTTTTACCATTGGCGAACTTGGCGAAAAAATTCGCGACCGCTCCATCTCTCCGGTCGAACTCACCCATGATTGCCTCGATCGCATCGAGCGGCTCAACCCGGTGCTGAACGCTTTCATTACCGTCACTGCGGATTCGGCGCTGGCTGAAGCCCGCATTGCCGAGCGCGAGATTTTCAGCGGAGAATATCGTGGTCCTCTGCACGGCATTCCTATCGGCATTAAGGACATCATTGATGTCGCCGGAGTACGCACCACCGCTGCCAGCGGGCTCTTCGGCGGCGGCACTTCTCGCGACCGTCGCCTTCCCGGCGAAGACGCGCAGGTGGTTCGCCGCCTGCGCTGTGGCGGAGCGATCATTTTAGGAAAGCAGAACCTGCATGAGTTCGCCTACGGCGGCAGTTCGATGATCGGTTTTTTCGGAGAGGTCCACAACCCATGGGATCCGGCGCGGATTGCGGGTGGATCTTCGGGAGGCTCGGCGGCGAGCGTCGCCACTGGCCTGGGTTTCGGCGCCGTCGGCACGGACACGGCCGGTTCCATCCGCTTGCCCGCCGCCTATTGCGGCGTCGTGGGACTCAAGCCCACCTATGGCCGGGTGAGCACGCGTGGAGTTGTGCCGTTGTCGTCTTCCTACGATCACGTTGGCCCGCTCACCAACTCAGTCTATGACGCGGCCTTGATGCTGCAGGTGCTGTCGGATTACGACTCGCCGAATCCCTGCGTTGGCAAACCCGTGCCGAGTCTCGTTTCCGCGTTCGATGAGCTTCCAAAGAATTTGCGGGTTGGCGTGCCGCGGGCATTTTTCTTTGACGATCTCGACCCGGAGATTGCCGGCGCGACCGAAAAGGCGATCGACATCTTTCGCCAGCTGCACGCCGAGATTCGCGACATCAAACTCGAGGTTCCGACCGACCGCACGCTGGCGAGCGCCGAGGCTTACGCGTATCACAAGTCGTTCGTTGAGCGCTCGCCTGAGCTCTATCAGACGGAGACGCTGAGACGTATTCAGTCGGGAGCCAGTATTTCGGCGCAGGAAGCGCTACGCGCGAGCCGTGAACTGCAGGCGAGCCGTCACGATATCCGGGAAATTTTCAATGACGTAGACGTGCTGCTGACGCCCACCGTCCCGATTCCGCCGCGGCTGATCACCGACCTGCGCGAGCACCCCGAGCAGTTGCGCCCGCAAGAACTGATCATGCTGAGGAATACGCGGCCATTTAATGTGTGGGGCATTCCGGCGATTTCCGTTCCGTGCGGATTCACCAAAGACGGACTGCCGATGGGGCTGCAACTGGCGAGTGCTCCCTGGAGGGGGAATGTGCTGCTGCAGGCGGCACACGAGTACGAACAGGCGACGGAGTGGCACAAGATGAGACCGGAGCTGCTCCGAGCGCCATGAATCGCGAACGCGCCTTCGATATTACGAACCCTTGATCGAACCCTTGCAGTGTGAGCGCTGGTAACCACGCGGGAAGGCGGCGCGGTAGCGGCAAACCGCTTCGCTAACCGAAAATCAAGAGCCAATCCCGAGAGCGACGCAGCCGTGGAATCCCACCCTTGCGCAAAGGGCGCGCAAGGATGGGGCACCCAAACTCCGCTGCAGATGATCAGTGGGGCAGGAGTGTTTTCATCTCGGGGGTTACGGGGTGTTGGGCTTCGTAGGCGGTGATTTGCGCTTCGTGCTGCAGGGTCAGGCCGATATCGTCTAATCCGTTGAGGAGGCAGTGGCGCGAGAAGTTATCCATGGTGAAGGCGGCGGCGAAGCCTTGATTGTCTTCCACGCGCAGGGTTTCGAGATCGACAGTGAGTGCGTAATTTTCGATTTCCTGGGCGCGGCGGGTGATTTCCGCTACCTGATCGTCGGTGAGGCGGACGGTCAGCAGGCCGTTCTTCAGGCTGTTGTTGGCGAAGATGTCGGCGAAGGAGGAGGCGATGATCACACGGAAGCCGTAATCCGCCAACGCCCAGACGGCGTGCTCGCGCGAAGAACCGCAGGCGAAGTTCTTTCCGGCCACCAGGATCGACGCCTTGGTGTAGCGGGGTTGGTGGAGTACGAAATCGGCGATTTTTTGGGGGCCTTCTTTCGGGTCGGTGGAGAAGCGCCAGTCATAGAAGAGGAATTGGCCGAAGCCGGTGCGCTCGATGCGCTTCAGGAATTGCTTGGGGATGATCTGATCGGTGTCCACGTTGACTTTGTCGAGTGGGGCGACGACGCCGGTGTGTTTGCGAAATGGTTGCATAGTCTCCTTGTCGACACTTATTTGTGTGGAGGGGCTTTGGCCGGCTCTTTACGGGGCGGAGCCCCGTCACCACACAAGCTCAGCTACCTCATCACACAAGCTCATCACACAAGTTCACTTACTCACCACACAAGCTCAGTGAAATTGCCAGTTTCTGATATCGGTGAAGTGGCCGGCGATGGCGGCGGCTGCGGCCATCATCGGGCTGACGAGGTGGGTGCGGCCTCCGCGACCCTGGCGTCCTTCGAAGTTGCGGTTGCTGGTGGAGGCGCAGCGCTCGCCGGGCTGTAGGATGTCGGGATTCATGCCGAGACACATGGAGCAGCCGGGGTCGCGCCATTCGAAGCCGGCGTCGAGAAAAATCTGGTGCAATCCTTCTTGCTCAGCCTCGCGCTTGATCGCCTGCGAGCCGGGAACCACCATGGCTCGAACTCTGGGATTCACGTGCTGGCCTTTGGCGACGCGGGCGGCGGCGCGAAGATCTTCGATGCGGGAGTTGGTGCAGGATCCGATGAAAACACGGTCCACGGGGATGGCTTCGATGGGGGTTCCGGCGGCGAGGCCCATGTAGACCAAGGCTTGCGCGGCGGCGCGGCGGTCGGCATCGTGGGCGAAGCTTTGTAGTTCGGGCACTCTGGCGGTGACCGGCACCACCATTCCGGGATTGGTGCCCCAGGTGACGAAGGGGGCGAGGGTTGCGGCGTCGATTTCAATGGTGCGATCGAATTGGGCTCCGGGATCGGTGGCGAGCGAGCGCCAGTGGGCGACGGATCGTTCCCAAGCCTTTCCTTGGGGAGCGAAGCGGCGGCCTTGGACGTAGGCGAAGGTGGTGTCATCGGGGGCGATGAGTCCGGCGCGCGCGCCTGCTTCGATGCTCATGTTGCACAAGGTCATGCGGGCTTCCATGGACAGGGCGCGGACGGCATCGCCGGTGTACTCGATGACGTGTCCGGTAGCGCCGTCGGTGCCGATGCGGCCGATGATGCCGAGGGCCAAGTCTTTCGACGTCACGCCTTCGGCCAGCTTGCCGATTATGCGGATCTGCATGGTCTTCGGTTTTTTCTGGGGCAGGCATTGGGTGGCGAGGACATGCTCGACTTCGGAGGTTCCGATGCCGAAGGCTAGCGAACCGAAGGCGCCGTGGGTGGAGGTGTGGCTGTCTCCGCAGACGATGGTCATGCCGGGGAGGGTGATGCCGAGTTCGGGACCGATGACGTGGACGATGCCTTGCTCGGCGGAATCCATGTCAAACAACGGGACAGCGAACTCGCGGCAATTTTTCTGCAGGGCTTCGATCTGTTTGGCGGCGATGGGATCGGTGATGGGGAGTCCGCGGGGAGTGGTGGGGATGTTGTGATCGACGGTGGCCACGGTGCGGAGGGGTTGGCGGACTTTTCGGTTCGAAGCGCGCAATCCGTCGAAGGCCTGGGGCGAGGTGACTTCGTGGACGAGGTGCAGGTCGATGTAGAGGAGCGCCGACTGGCCTTCGGGAGCGGCTACGACGTGGGCATCCCAGATTTTTTCAAACAGGGTACGAGGCATGGTTTTCGTTTCGCCGAACGTTCAAGGAGCCAAGTGGGGCGCTGCAATGAATGAACTTATAGTTTACCAATGCGGGGGGGTATGCGTCTTGATGGACTAGGGCAAGGGGAACATTGCCTCGACATAAATTGGGACGGGGCGGAGCCCCGTCACCACACGAGCTACACACGAGCTTCCCCACGAGGTTGGATGGTGGGTTTCCGGGTATGATTTAGACAGTCACTCCGAGGAAATTACTGCATGATCAACGGCAAACGGATTGCCGTGGTGTTGCCGGCTTATAACGCCGAGAAGACACTTGAGGCCACGGTGCGGGAGTTGCCGGAACTGGTGGACATCCGGATTCTGGTGGACGACCACAGTTCGGACCGGACGGTGGAGGTGGCGCATCGTCTGGGGTTGCAGTGGTTCGTACACAATCGCAATTACGGTTATGGGCGCAACCAGCAGACCTGTTACCGGGAAGCGCTGGGGGCGGGGGCGGATGTGGTCATCATGGTGCATCCGGATTATCAGTACACGCCTTTGCTGGTGACGGCGATGGCGAGCATGATCGCTTATGACGTCTATGATGTTGTGCTCGGCTCGCGAATTTTGGGAGGACAGGCGCGGCGGGATGGGATGCCGTGGTGGAAGTATGTGGCGAATCGATTCCTGACGCTATTCGAAAACACGTTTCTGGGCGCGAAGCTGTCGGAGTATCACACGGGGTACAGGGCGTTCAGCAGCGCGGTGTTGAAGGAGCTTCCGCTGCTGGAGAATTCGGACGATTTTGTTTTCGATAATCAGATGCTGGCGCAGTGTGTGATGTTCGGGTTCCGGGTGGGCGAAGTTTCGTGCCCTACGAAATATTTTCCGGAAGCTTCTTCGATCAATTTCGGGCGCAGCGTGGAGTATGGGCTGGGAGTGGTGCTGACGTCTTTGCAATTCCGGCTGCAGAAGATGGGGCTGGCGCACTTCCGGATTTTCAATCGCGGGGGGCGGTGCCTGGAGCCGGGGCCGGACGCGCGGTATTACAGTTCCCGCATGGCTGACGGAACGATGGGCGAGGGAACGACGGGCGATGGGTCCTGATCAGCCTTCGGATCCGGCGCGAGCGGCGCGGCTGGTTTCTTGAGGACGGGGGGATTCGGGCGGATGGAGAGGTTGATCGAGGCCCAGAGTCTCGCGGACGAAATAAAGTGGGCGGCGTTTGTTCTCGGCGTAGGTGCGGCCGAGATATTCGCCGAAGATTCCGAGGCACAGGAGTTGCGCTCCGCCGAGCAGCAGGACGACCAGCAAAACCCAGGCCCAGGGAGCGATCCAGCGTCCGCCGGCGAGGCCGATGCCGAGGGCGATGAGGCCTGATAGCAAAGCCAGTGCGGAGGCGGCTACGCCGAGGACGGTCGCGAGGCGCAGGGGCGCGATGGAGAAGGAGAGGATTCCGTCGGCGGCGAAGCGGGCCATCCGCCATAGCGTGTATTTTGATTCTCCGGCGAGGCGGGGAGCGCGATTGTAGGTGACCGAGCCCTGGCGGAAACCGACCCAACTCACCATGCCGCGCACGAAGCGGTCGCGCTCGGGCATGGCCAGGAGAGCTTCGACAACTTTGCGATCGAGGAGGCGGAAATCGCCGGTGTCCAGGGGAATGGGAACCTCTGACAGGCGATTGATGACGCGATAGAACCATCTTGCGGTCAGCGTCTTGAAGGCGGTTTCACCGTCGCGGTGCTGGCGGGTGCCGTAGACGACGTCGTAGCCTTGCTTCCAGAGGTCAACCATTTGGGAGATGACTTCGGGCGGATCTTGCAGGTCGGCATCGATGAGCACAATGGCAGCGCCTTGGGCGTATTCGAGGCCGGCGCTGATGGCGATCTGATGGCCAAAATTTCTGGAGAGGCGCACGACGCGGATTCGGGAATCGGATGTGTGCAGGCGGGCGAGGATTTGGGGAGTGTCGTCTCGGCTGCCGTCATCGACGTAGAGGATTTCGAAGGGGCGTCCGATCTGTTCCAGGGCGGAGGTGAGGCGGCGAGTGGTCTCGGGAAGAACCACCTCTTCGTTGAAGCATGGAACGATGACCGAAATTTCGGGCTTCGGCACGAAGGATGCCAGTTGCATTCCTGAAAGCTCCCAAAGACGAAATGACTTTCGGACAGGAATTTGATGATACGCCAGCCGTAAACAACGGATGACAGAAACCGGCATCCGAATGGTACCGAAGTACTGCGTGGCGCCGCATCGAATCGGTGGTGGTGCAGTTTGAGAATGGCCGTCCCGCAGCGGCTAAAAGCCGCAATGAAAATACGACGCTTACGGCACGGCTGAAGCCGTGCCCTTCCCAAGGCCGCGGTGCGTCGAGTTTTTCCGCAACCTCTGAAGCCGTGCCCTTGCGAAAACCAACTCAGACGGCACCACTACGATCTAATCCCGCGCGATCCGCTTGCCTTGATCTGGCTTAGAATTGGACGGGAGCGACGGGTATGCTCGCAGGCCGGTGATGGCATCGAAGCCAACCCAACAAAATTGGGATTCGAAACGGAGCGGCGCGGTTGTGCTGCTGAGCGGAGGGATGGATTCGTGCGTGTGCGCGGCGCTGGCGGCGCGGGATTACGAAGTGGCGGCGGTCCATGTCAGCTACGGGCAGCGGACCGAAGCGCGTGAGCGGCGTTCGTTTGAGATGATCTGCGAGCGACTGGCCATCCGTGAGCGGTTGATGGTGCGGAATGAAGCGCTGGGGGCGATCGGGGGATCGGCGCTTACGGATCCGAATATTGCTGTTCCGAGCGTTGTCGGGAAGCTGACGGCAAATTCGGCGGCTGCTGAAGGGGGCGCTGCGGTGACGCCGGGCGAAGGTTCGGCGGAGATTCCGGTCACGTATGTTCCGTTCCGCAACGCGCATTTTCTGGCAGTGGCGGTCAGTTGGGCGGAGGTGCTGGGTGCGGGGAAGATTTATATCGGAGCGGTCGAGCCGGACAGTTCCGGGTATCCTGATTGCAGGCCGGAGTATTATCGAGCGTTCAACGAAGTCGTGAAGGCGGGGACGAAAGAGGGAACGATCCGGGTGGTGACGCCGCTGATCGCGATGCGGAAGTCGGAGATTGTGAGGCTTGGCCTTGAACTCAACGCCCCGTTCGATTTAACGTGGTCATGCTATCAGCGCGAAGATCGCGCCTGCGGTGTGTGCGACAGCTGCGGGTTGCGGCTGCGGGCGTTTCGAGAAGCGGGAGCGGAAGACCCGATTCCGTACGCCGAGGGGTGATGGATTCAGTGCAACATTATGAGTAAATTCAGCTTGGAATGCCGGGAGGCTAAAGTCATGATGAAATATTTGATCCTTCCTCTTTTGCTGGTGCTGGCCCTGGGGCTGATGGCGCCGGTTGTGTCCGCGCAAACGACGGGCAGTGTCAAGGGAGTGTGCAAGGATGGGGATGGCAATCCGCTGGTGGGCGCGGACGTGGAATGGATATCGGGCGATACCGGGCACAAGTACACGCTCAAGACCAATAAGAAGGGCGAGTATTTTTCGCTGGGCATTGTGCCGGGCAAGTACAACGTGTATCTGAAGAAAGATGGGAAGGAACTGTTTCACATTGTGGGGCTGCCGGTCGGCCTGGACGAAACCACGCAGGACATCGACCTGAAGAAAGAACAGGCGACGGCGGCTGTGGCGCAGGGGATGACGCCGGAGCAAGCGAAGGCGAAGCAGGAAGCGGCTGCCAAGGCTGCAGCGGAGAACAAGACGGTTGGTACTTTGAACGACAAACTGAAAGCTGCGCGAGCGGCTGCGGACGCGAAAGATTACGAAACAGCGATTGCGACGTTGAATGAAGCCAATCAGATCGATCCCAACCGCGACCCGATCTGGTACGAACTGGGCAATGCGTATCTGAGTTCGGCAGCGAAGCAGACCGATCCCGCCGAGAAGCAGAAGCGGTACGAGCTGGCGGCCGCGGATTTCCAGAAGGCGATTGAGCTGCGCGGGAGTTCGGAGCAGGCGCAGAAAGATCCCGACAATAGCAAGAAAATGGCGGCGTACTACAACAACCTGGCGCAGGCGTATTCCAAGCTGAACAAGATCGATGATGCGGTGGCCAACTATACGAAGGCGGCGCAACTGGATCCGACGAGTGCGGGAGCCTACTACTTCAATATTGGCGCGGTTTATACGAATAGCGGCAAGGCGGATGAGGCGATCGGGGCGTTTGACAAGGCGATTGCGGCCGATCCGACGAAGGCGGCCGCCTATTATTGGAAGGGCATCAATTTGATCGCGAAGGAAACCATTGGCAAGGATGGCAAGGCGGTTGCGCCTGAGGGCACTGCGGAGGCGTTTCAGAAGTATCTGGAACTCGATCCGAACGGTCCGTTTGCGCAGCCGGCCAAGGACATGCTGGCGAGCATAGGAGCGACGGTTGAAACGGGTTTCGGCAAGAAGAAACCGGTAAAAAAGTAGGCGAAACCAGGGATCAGTTCTCAGTTCTCAGTTCTCAGGTAAGGCCGGGATGCCGGTTCTCCTTAGAGCTGAGATTTTTTTGCGGTTACGGAGGTCGCTGGCCTGATTGTCCTTCCGCGATTCCGCCCATCCGAGCTACATTCATGCATAGGTTCGTAGATTCATAGGTTCGTCGAATTGTCTTCAGGACGATCTCCCCTGTGGTGTCAAAACGGATAACTGGGAGTGTAAGGAATGGCTGCTCCGGGGAATTCCCCGATTGCGATCGCGCTCGACGGGATCAGCGGGAAGGATCAGGTCGCGACGCCGGCGTTGCTGTCGGGCATGTTGCGCGCCTCGGAGAAGGTCAGCGATCTGATTTTCTCGCCGGGGCGACTACCGCAGATCGAGGTGCACGGGCAACTGATCGGGGTGGAAATTTCGGGGAGCAAAACCCTTTCGGCGGACGATACACGGCGGATCGCGGCCGATTTGATCGGGACCAATAAACAGGCGCTGAACGCGCTGCGCGAGCAGGGCTCCTGCGACATTTCGTATGGCCTGCCGGGGATGGCGCGGTTCCGGGTGAATGTGTTTATCCAGCGGGGAAGTTGCGCGATTGTGATGCGGGTGATTCCGACGGTGATTCCGACGTTCAGTTCGCTGCGTCTGCCGCCGCACCTGGAAGAGGCGGCGAAGGTGCGCAACGGAATCATCCTGGTGACGGGCGGAACGGGGTCGGGGAAATCTTCGACGCTGGCGGCGTTGATCGATCGCATCAACAACGAGTATTGCTATCACGTGCTGACGGTGGAAGATCCGATCGAGTTTCTGCACCGGCACAAGCAATCGACGGTGCACCAGCGGGAGCTGCACAGCGATGCGCCGAATTTTGCTTTGGCGTTGCGGGCGGCGCTGCGACAGGCTCCGCGGGTGATTATGGTGGGGGAGATTCGGGATCGGGAGACGCTGGAGATTCTTCTGGAGGCGGCGGAGAACGGGCACATTGTTCTCTCGAGCATGAATACGGTGGATGCGTCGAAGACGGTGGAGCGAATTGTCGGGACATTCGGGGCGGCGGATCAGCAATCGATACGAGAGCGGCTGGCGAAAACTTTCCGCTACATCGTTGCGCAGAGGCTGATTCCACGGACGGACGGGGGCGACCGGATTGCGGTGGTGGAAATTTTGAAATCGAATGCGCGCACCCGCGATTGCGTGGAACAGGGCGAGCGGCCTGGGCGCACGCTGCTGGATGCGATCAAAGCGAGCGAGAGCGAAGGCATGCAACATTTCGATAGCGAGATCGCGAAGCTGGTCCGCGCGGGGCTGGTGGATCTCGAGACGGGGCTCTGTTTTGCCAGCAACGCCACGGTGTTGGGGCAGGAGCTGGCGCGGTAGGTGTCCCTGGGGGCTATGCCACAATGCCTCTCCTTTTCAACTAATTTGTGAGAGTTACGCCGGGTGTGATGGCTCGGGCTGAGTGGCCCGCAATCCAGCGGGCGGGGTATTATCCGTGCATGTCATCTGCCGCTTCCAGGGAGGGGATCGTCAGCTTCGAGCGGGCGCGGCGCCTGGTCGATCAGCACGCGGCAGGCGTGCGTTGTGGAGACGTGGAAACGGTAGATCTGCTGGCGGGGTTAGGACGAGTGCTGGCGGAAGAAATCGTGGCGGACCGGGATTTCCCTCCTTTTAATCGGGCTACGCGCGATGGATATGCGGTGCGGGCGGAGGATGTGGCGGAGATTCCGGCGCGGCTTGAGGTTGTGGGCGAGGTGAAGGCGGGGGATAGGCTGGAAGTGGGAGTGGGCACGGTTGGGCGGGGACAAGCGGTGGAGATCATGACGGGGGCTCCGGTGCCGGCGGGGGCGGACGCGGTGGTGATGGTGGAGCATACGGCGATCGCCGAAGGTTTTGATGCTGGGCGTCACGCGGGAAAATTCGTCGACGTCGAGCGCGGCATTGGGTCGGGAGCGAATTTGGTGGCGCGGGGAGCGGAGGCTCGAGCGAGGCAGCGGTTATTGAATCGCGGGCGGCGGATGGATTCGGCCGCGGTGGCGATTGCGGCTGCAGTGGGAAAGAGCCGGGTGCAGGTGTTCCGAAGGCCGCGGGTGGCGGTGCTTGCGACCGGGGATGAGTTGGTGGAGATTGAAGCGACGCCCGGGGCGTCACAGATTCGGAATTCGAATTCGTATTCGCTGGCGGCGCAGGTGCAGGCTGCGGGGGGCGAGGCGGTGCGGTTGGCGGTTGCTCCGGATGAACGGCGACGGTTGCGGGAGTTGATTGAAGAAGGATTGCGGTGCGATTTGTTGTTGCTGACGGGCGGCGTTTCGATGGGGAAATATGATCTGGTGGAAGCAGTGCTGGGGGAGTTGAAGGCGGACTTTTATTTTACGGGAGCGGAGATTCAGCCGGGGCGGCCGGTGGTGTTTGGGTCGTGTGGCTTCGACGATGCTGACGGCGGATTTGCTGCTGACACGCGGGCGAGGGCGCCCGCGCCACACAGGAAATATTTTTTTGGGCTGCCGGGGAATCCGGTATCGACCATGGTGACGTTTGAATTGTTTGTGCGGCCGATGATGGAAGCGCTGGGGGGGCAAACCGCGCAGCGGTTGATTTTTTTGCGGGCGCGATTGAGGTCGGAGATTCGGACTAAGACAGGGTTGAAGAGATTTCTTCCGGGCGTGGTTTCGGGAGAGTTTGAAACAGCAGAGGTGGAGTTGGCGCGGTGGCAGGGGTCGGGCGATATTGCGGCGCTGGCGGGGGCGAATTGCTATGTGGTGATTCCTGCGGATCGCGAGCGGATTGAGGCGGGGGAGTGGGTGGCGGTGATGATGAGGTAGAGGCTGCTTGAGGTTTGGCTGAGATCGGGCGGGGCTGAGCCCCGTCACCACACGAGCAGGGGCTTGTAAGATAACCTGTTTGAGGATGCCTAAGAAACTTTCTCATTACGATGGGCAGGGGCAGGCGCGCATGGTGGACGTCTCGGCGAAGGCGCGAACGGCTCGTGAAGCAGAGGCTAGCGCGTTTGTTCTGATGTCTCCGGAGGTGCTGCGGGCTTTGCCGGAGAATCCCAAGGGGGACCCGCTGGAGGTGGCGCGGACGGCGGGGATTATGGCCGCGAAACGGACTTCGGAGTTGATTCCGATGTGCCATCCGGTGGCGCTGTCGCACATTGCTGTCACTCTATGCGTGTGCGAGAATGGCGTTTCTATCGCGACAAAAGTAAAGACTACGGCGGAGACGGGCGTGGAGATGGAAGCGCTGGTCGCGGCCAGCGTGGCGGCGCTAACCGTGTACGACATGTGCAAGGCACTCGACAAGGGGATTGAGATCCGGGAAGTGGTGCTGCAGAAAAAATCGGGTGGGAAGAGTGGAGATTACCGGAGAAGCGCGAAGAGCGAATAGAACCTGACCTCAGCGGCTAAGGCGCGGGTGTGGCGGGTTCTGACGGCACGGCTGAAGAGAGGTTGCGGGAAAAGTCGTCGAGGGCGCAGGCGGCTCATCTCAGGCGCTAAAGCTGAAAGTCAATATGGCGAGCGACGTTAAGATTCTGCTGGTGGATGACAATCCGATGGTGCTGGGGATGCTGCAACAGGCGTTATCGGCCATGGGCGAGGTCACGATTGCGACGGACGCGGCCGATGCTTTGTTGAAGGCGGTCGATAAGCCTCCGGATGTGCTGATCAGCGATTATCGGATGCCCGGGATGGACGGGCGGCAGTTGCTGGAGAAGCTGAAGAGCAGGCCGGCGACGGCGGGGATTTCGGTAATTCTGATGGCGACGAAGGCGGACATCAGCGAACGGCTGTCGACGCAGGATCCGATCGAAGATTTTCTGGAAAAGCCTTTCTTCCTGAAAGATGCGGTGCACAAGATCAAGCGGGTGGTGGACCGGATCGCGCTGGAGAAACTAAGCAAGGCGTCGTCCTCCGATGGCATGTTGCGCGGCAGTCTATCGCAGATGAATGTGATTGACCTGGTGCAGTCGCTGGAGATGGGGCGCAAGAGTTGCCTGCTGACGATGACCCACGACGCCGACAAGTGCGAAATTTATTTCAGCCAGGGGCAGGCTAAACACGCGGCGTATGGCGAGACGACGGGCGACGAGGCGGTGTTCAAGGTGCTGCGCTGGACGGAGGGAAATTTCCAGATCGATTTCAACGGAACTTCGTCGCTGGAGACGACGACTCTGAACACGCAGGGACTGCTGATGGAAGGATTGCGACTGCTGGACGAGGCGCAGCGCGACGCGGCGACTGAGGGTGAAGATGTCCTTCTCGACACCTGATGGCGGGACGTCTGGTGGGCAATTTCCTGGCTCGATCATTCCCGGAACAACTGCGGCTGTGCTGACGGTTAGTGATTCGTGTTGGCGCGGGGAAAAGATGGATGTCTCCGGACCGGCGGTGGCGGAGGCGCTGGGGCGCGGCAAGTTCCAGGTGGTGGGGCGCGAGGTGGTGGCCGATGAGAGCGCCGCGATTCAGGAAAAACTGATTGCATTGTGCAGGTCGGCCCGGCTGGTGGTGACGACGGGCGGGACGGGCATTGCTCCGCGCGATGTGACGCCGGAGGCGACGGTGGCGGTGTGCGACCGGCTGGTGGAGGGGATTGCGGAGCAGATGCGATTGTCGGGAATGGAGAAAACGCGCTTCGCGGCGCTGAGCCGGGCGGTGTGTGGAGTCCGGGGAACGAGTTTGATTTTGAATTTGCCGGGGAGTCCGGCGGGGGCGGTGGAATCGCTGGAGGCGGTGATGGATTTGCTTCCGCATGCGCTGGAGTTGATTGCGGGACAGACGGGGCATGGGTAGCGTGGAGTACGCGGATGGCTCTTCGCTCTTCGCTGTTCGCGGTTCTGCACCGGCCTATGGAATAGAACCGGCTGGACGCACCTGGTGGTTCGCTGGCATGAAGGGCGTTAGAAAAGGTCGATGGTCGTTCGTCGTTCGTCGTTGGCAAAGTCACATTCTGCTGGCGGCTGACATGAATCTGAGCGACTTGCCGGCGACTAACGACTGACGACCGTCTTCCAACGATTGGCTTCGCCTTCTCGCGTAAACTTACCTCTTGAATACAATCAAACATTTTGTCCATGCCTACAGCGAATGGATCAAGCATGTGCTGGTGCCGCTGGGGCCATGGGGGATGCTTGCGCTGGCGGCGGTGGACGGGTCGTTTCTCGGGATGCCGCTGGATGCGATTTTCGTTTACTACATTTACACGGATCGCTCGCGCTTTCTGTTGTATGTGCTGCTGGGCGCGATAGGGTCAGTGCTGGGAAGCCTGGTTATCTACATCCTTGGATATACGGGGGGCGAGGTGCTGTTGCGCAAACGGCTTTCGCCGGAGCGGTTCGAGAAGATTCACGCGTCGTTCGAGCGGCATGAATTCCTGGCGCTGATGTTTCCGGCGATGTTGCCTCCCCCGACGCCGTTCAAGGTTGTGGTGCTGGCGGCGGCGGCGTTTGAGATGAGCCTGGGACATTTTGTGCTGGCGATTTTTGCGGGGCGGTTTCTGAGGTTTCTGATCGAGGCGCTGCTGACGCTGTGGTTTGGTCCGCAGATTGTGACGCTGACGGGAAATCTTTTCGCGCACCACTTTATGTGGATTCTGGCGGGAGTGGGTGTGGTGGTGGTGGGGTGGCTGGTGTGGCGGCGGGCGAAACAGCGAAGGCGTGGGGCGGAGGAGCGGCGAACTGAGGATCCTCCGGTGCTCTCGGAATGACAATGCGCAACGGAATCGCTTAAGGCAA
>Ga0074044_10000036_pt1 | contig 123622 bp, 105 predicted proteins | sample BogForMeECP23OM1_FD_94443 | JGI IMG/M metagenome (GOLD analysis project Ga0074044, IMG submission 94443) | Bog forest soil microbial communities from Calvert Island, British Columbia, Canada - Bog Forest MetaG ECP23OM1 | ecosystem: Environmental > Terrestrial > Soil > Wetlands ...
CGCGCGCGCAGCAACCGCGATTTCACTGCTGGAATACTCAACTCCAGCGCGTCCGCCGTCTCCTCCGTCGAGAGGCCTTCCACGTCCCGGAGCACGAACACCGTTCGGAATCCCGCCGGCAATCCCTGAATGGTGCGCGTCAAAATGTCCCGCAACTCCGCCTGGTTGTACATCTGCTCCGGATTGGGACTCCAATCCGCAACCTCGCGGGGCAGCGAATCATCTTCCGTCTTTACATCTTCGTCCAGAGAAACCGTGCGTTCCGGCTTCCTCCGGCGCAACTTCATCAGCGCTTCGTTGACGGCAATGCGCACCAGCCAGGTATAAAACTTCGACTGCTCCTGGAATTTTTCCAGGTTGCTGTACGCCTTGAGGAACGCTTCCTGTACCACATCCTCGGCGTCCTCGCGATTCTGCGTAATGTGCTGCGCAATGCGGAAAACGTTGCGATCATAGCGCCGGACCAATTCTTCAAAGGCTTGCGTGTCGCCGCGCTTGGCCCGCCGGACCAGCTGCATTTCTTCGCTGACCGGTTGCTCTATGTTGGGTTGGATGGTACTCATTCGTAACTTGATGCAGATTTTTCCGGCCGCCGAACTGTTTCCCGGATGCTATTGTACTTGCTGGATGCGTTTTTTGGGGCGTTGTTTTCAGAAGTAACCTTGGTCTAGGGTAGGGCACGGCTTCAGCCCTGCCGCACAGCAACAATAAAAACGTGGGCTTTAGCCTCTGAGGGCCGGACGGTTTGCTCGAAAAAATATTTATGCGGCGAGTTCCAGCCTGTAAGCACCAGCGATGTACCGACCTGGATCCTGAGAAATCGGGGTGGTGGTAACTGAGGGGCAGGTACCAAGGTGTACCTAGCTCGTCTGCAAGCGGCCATATAATCAGAGATTAGAAGGGATTGCTCCCTTCTCCCCCCAAAAGGACTTTGACCTCGGAGTAGGCATGAAGGAGCGCGGCTGGATCGAACCGAGTTCGCTCGAACCAATTGTGGAACGAGTCGTGGGCCAGGTGTTGGAGGCCAATGCCGCCCAACTTCGCAGCGAGATTGTCCGCCGCGTGCTGGACGAGATCGCGGCCGAAGCTGCCACTCGCGAGGCCGCGACTGCCGAGACAACGACTGTCGAGGCAACATCCCCCGAACCCGCCAACCACCCTCCTGCTTCCCAGTCCAGTCCAGAAGATCTGGCGCGCGCGATTGCTGAAATCCAGTCCGGTTCTTCCCAACGGGAGATTCTGCGAGCGTTGCTCGACGCCAGCGCTCGCTATGCGTCTCGCGTTGCGCTTTTTGTCGTGAAGGGCAGCCATGCCACGGGATGGCAGGCACGCGGCCTGGACAACGACGATGCTTTTAAAGATTTCGCGCTCGACGAAAGCGCTCCCGCGGTGCTTCGCGCCATCGGTGATCGAGTGGTGGCGAGCGTGCCGGTTGCCGACCTGGATTCGCGTTTTCTGCAGCAATTTGGAACGCCCACCAGCGGTGAAGGCCGCGTTCTGCCGTTAATTTTGAAAGACAAAGTTGCGGCGCTGGTTTACGCCGACCGCGGAACTGAAGCCAAGGGTGTGCTCGAAGCCGGAGCGCTCGACCTGCTTGTGCTTTCGACCAGCGCTTGGCTCGAGGTGAACTCGTTGCGCAAGCAAGCGCAAAAGGAACCGCCGGCGGTGCACGCCGATGCCGCAGGCAGTCAGGATGCGCCGGTCGGCGGGGCGCCGACGCCGCCTTTCAACGATCCCTTTGCCTCGCACGCTCCGGCGTTTGCCAGTAAGCACGCCATGGCAGCAGCGGCTTCCGCAGGAGAAGCAGTGGCCAGTGCCGCGGCTGCGGCTCCAGAGATGGCCGAAGCACAAAGCGCCGCCGCCGAAGTTCAGTCGGCAGTTGCTGAAATGGAGCCGGCGCTTGCCGAGCCGCTTCCGACCGGTCATGTAGAAGCTGAGCCAACGCCCCAGTTAGAACCCGCCAGCACGCTTTCGCCCCAGGATCAGGAAGTGCACCGTAAGGCCCAGCGTTTTGCCCGCCTGCTGGTCGACGAGATCAAACTCTACAATCAGGCCAAGGTAGCCGAGGGGCGGAAAAACAAGGACGTTTACGACCGTCTCAAAGACACGATCGAGAAAAGCCGCGGAACGTACCAGAAACGTTACGGGAACACGGTTGCAGCTTCCGCCAATTACTTCCAGCATGAAATAATAAGAAGTCTCGCAGAAGACGATGTCTCCATTATGGGTGCCAACTTTCGGCAGTAGGTAGGGTTTGAGTGCGCCGTTTTGCAGTTGCAGTTTTCGCTGGAATTTCCTTCCTGGTGCCCGGCTTTTCATCGCCCGCGGTAACCCAGTCCCAATCCTCCGTAGAGGGGCGTGCCCCGTCTCCCGCTGCGAGCGCATCCGCCCAAAGTAAGGCGTCGAAAAGCGCAACCTCGAAACCCGCTTCAGCGAAAAGTACAGCAGCCAAAAACACAACTGCAACAGCGAAGGCCGCGGCAGCCAAGAAGAAGACCGTCGCCACCACCAGCAAAAAGAAGCGCCGGCCCATTTCTCCGCGCGTCCGCCGGGCGCGGCAGGCCTTTGTCGCTTCTGCCAGTCTTCGCCCCATGGCGCAGCAGTTGTTGCAGGACCGCACTCCCACCGCCTATGCCGGAGTCGAAGCCTACGCGCGCCGTCATGCCAAAGAAGATGCCGGTGCGCTAGCCTGGCTGGTCGTCGGCTACGCCCACACGCTCGATCATGACTACGCCAAAGCGATCGACCCGTTCAACCGCGCCAAAGCCGGAGCCAGCGAACTGGGAGACTACGTTGCCTACCACCTGGGCGAGTCCTACCTGAAAACCGGTCACAATGCCGAGGCGCTTTCCACGCTCGCCGACTTCAGCAAGAACTTCCCCGACTCGCTTCTGATCCGCGACGCCCATCTGGTTTATGCCAACGCGCTGCTCGAGGAAGGCCGCGCCGCGGACGCGGCGGCTCTGCTCGAAAAAGATCGCGCGCCCGTGCGCAGCGATATTGAACTTGAAATCGGACGCGCCTATGAAGCAGCCGGCGAAAATCAGAAAGCGGCGAGCGCATTCCGCAACCTCTATTTCAACTTTCCCAACAGTTTCGAAGCGGAAATTGCGGGAACGGAATTGCACAAACTCGGAATCTCCGGTTCGGCCGCCGAACGGCGCACGCGTGCCGAGCTTTTGCTTAAAGCCAAGCACTATAGCGAAGCCGCCCATGATTACCGCGAGTTGCTGAATGAAGAGCTAGTCACTTCGGCGGATCGTCCGGCGTTGGAACTGGCGCTGGCGGGCGCGCTCGAAAAAAGTGGCAGCAGTCAGGATGCCCGCAAAATCCTGACGACGATGGGAGCGCAAACCGGCGACGCCGAAGCCGAGCGCCTTTACCTGCTGAGTGAGACGGCGCGTTCCACGAGCGACGAAGAGGCCGTGCAGCGGACCCTCAATGAGTTGCGGCAATTTGGACCGGCGAGCCCGTGGCTCGAACAAGCGTTGCTTTCGGCCGGCAACATGTACCTGCTGAAGCGCGACTACGACCGCGCCATCGACTACTTCCGCGAGTTGCAGCAGCGCTTTCCCAATGGTACGCACGCATCTTATGCGCACTGGAAGGCGTCATGGCTGGCTCTTCGGCAGGGACGAACCGCCGAGGCCCGTCTAGGTTTCGAAAATCAAATTGCGCTCTATCCCGATTCCGGGGAAATCCCCGCCGCGCTGTACTGGCGCGCGCGTCTCGCCGAAGAAGAGGGCAATCCGGCGATGGCGCGGGCCTTCTATCAGAAGCTCTCCGACCGTTTTCGCAACTACTACTACGCGGAGCTTGGCCGGCAGCGTTTGCAAGCCTTGCCTCGCGCCGGCGACGTAGCGCCGGAAGACGCCCCACACTACGCGCTGCTCGACCACGTTGCGCCGCTGTCAACCGCGGGAAAAATTACCGCCTCCGATCCTCCTGACGACAACCTGCGCGTCGCCCGGGCGCGTCTGCTTTCAAACGGCGGCCTGGCCGATATGGCCGTGCGCGAGTTGCAGGCCGCTGCCAGCCAGGTTGACGGAGCCTGGGCGCCCCCAGAAATGGCGCGCGTTTACCAGGACATCGGGCGCTACGATCGCGGCATCGAGATCATGAAGCACACGACGCCCAACTATTTTGCCGTCGACCTTCCCGATCTGCCGCGTCCCTATTGGGAAGCGCTTTTTCCCAAAGCGTATTGGCCCGATCTGCGCAAATATTCGGAACTCAACGGCCTCGATCCTTATCTGGTAGCATCGCTCATCCGCCAGGAATCCGAGTTCAACGCCGGCGCGATTTCCCACGCCAACGCCGTAGGCCTGATGCAGCTTCTGCCGAAGACCGGCAAAACCGTAGCCAAGCAAGTCAAGCTCAAGGGATACAGCGCGCCGCAACTCTACACGCCCGCCGTAAATATCGAGCTCGGCACGCGCTACTTTAAAGAGATGGTCGACAAGTACAACGGACAGTTCGAATACGCGCTCGCCGCCTACAATGCCGGCACCGACCGGGTAGGCGACTGGCTGGGGCAAGGCCATTACCGCGATCCGCAGGAGTTCGTAGAGTCCATCCCCTTCACCGAAACCCGCGAATACGTGCAGGCAATACTGCGGAATGCCAGTGTTTACCGGCAGCTTTATGGAACGCCGTAGGGCATCGGGTCATCTTGCGATCGGGCGATCGGGCCATCGAAAATCACTGCAATGCTAGAATCGACAGGGGCTGCGGATCAACGATCAACTTTCCTAGCGCCGCCCGGGCAGGCGTCCCCAACCGCCAATAACTCAGGAGACAACATGGCTCAAAATCATTACACCACCAAAACCAAGCGACGCCCTAAAAACAGCAAACGCAAAGACCCGACTGCAGCCACCATGGCGGCCATCCGCGAACGCGAAGCGGCCACAAAAAAATAGCGATCCGTATTTAGCCGCTGCGGTGACGCTTATTGCTTGGGAACTAGCAGGCCGCTACGCCGATTGTTGGCTGGGGGATTTGGCAAACACGATCTCAAACACCAGCAGCCCCGCTCCCACCACAATAGCGCTATCGGCCACATTGAAAGCCGGCCACTGGTGCGGGCCTATATAGAAGAGTAGAAAATCGACCACGCGCCGGCTGACCAGGCGGTCCCACAGATTGCCGACCGCACCCCCCAGAATCAACGACAGCCCGATTCCAGTCGAGGTCAGGGTGTGACTGTTTTTCCAGAGCAGCGCCGAAACAATCAGCAGCGCAATGATGGAAAACCCAATCAGCAAGCCCGTTTTCCATGCCGCGGGAGAATCCTCAAAAATGCCAAAGGCCGCGCCCGGGTTCTCGGCATGGATGATGCGAAAAAATCCAGGAATAACCGTGATGCTGTCATGCAGGGAAAGCCGGTGCGCGATCGTCCGCTTGGTGAAGCGATCGAGAACGATGACAAACAACGCGATCAGGAAATGGTATTTGCGCATTTTTAAGAGTCTGTCACTCTTAAGAGTTTGTCATCCCGAACGAAGTGAGGGATCTGCAGTTCGCCCGCAAGATGCAGATCCCTCCCCTTCGGCTCCGCTCAGGGTCGGGATGACAATTGATAAGAGGTATCAGCAGCGTGCCGCTTTCTGAATCTCACCACAAGCTCTTGTCTATAGCTTATCGCGTTTAAGGGGACCGCAGTCACGTGCCTTGAATCTCTTTGAGCACGGCGCTGCAGCGCTCGCACACCGTGGGATTGTCCTTGTCTTCGCCCACGTGAGTCGAATAATTCCAGCAGCGCTCGCATTTTTGGCCATCGGCTTTTTTGACCTCAACCCCAACGCCGCTCGCGCCGTTGCCCGAGCCCGCGTTCACGTTCACCGCTGAGACGATGAATAGGTAGCGCAGCTGGCCCTCATAACGCTTCAGAAGCGACAACAGCGGTTCGGGTGCAGTGATTGACACATGGGCCTCGAGACCCGTGCCAATCAATTTGTTGTTGCGAGCTTCTTCGAGCGCTTTCAGGACCTCGTCGCGAACGGAGCGCAGCGTAGTCCAATCATCGTTGGACGACTTCTCGCCGGATTTGGAGCTGCCTTCGGCTGCTATCTCAGAGGCGGGAGGGAAGGAGGCCAGATGGACGCTCTCCTCGCGGCCCGCGATCTTCGGCAGGTACCCCCAGATTTCCTCGCAAGTAAAACTCATGATCGGCGCAAGCAATCGCACCAGCGCTTCTCCGATGTGCCAGACCGCGGTCTGAGCGCTGCGACGGCCGTGCGACTTCGGCGCAGAAATGTAGAGGCGATCCTTGAGCACATCGAAGTAAAACGCGCTCAGATCCACGATGCAGAAATGGTTCACCCGGTGATAGATCTTGTGGAAAGCAAACTCGTTGTAACCGTTACGCACATCGTCCGCAAATGCGCACGTCTCGCGCAGCATGTACTGGTCGAGTTCCTCCATCTCTTCGAAAGGCACCGCGTCTTTCACTGGATCGAAATCATAGAGATTGCTCAAGATGTAGCGAAACGTATTGCGAATCTTTTTGTAGTTTTCGCCCACGCGCTGCATCAGCGCTTCCGAGCCGACCACGTCTTCGCGGAAGTCGACCGATGCGGTCCAGAAGCGCACGATCTCCCCGCCAAGACGGTTGGCGATGTCGACCGGATCGACGTCGTTGCCGCGCGACTTTGACAGGGCCTGGCCTTTTTCGTCAAGCGTCCACCCAGGCGTGACCACGCCGCGATACGGAGGCGTCGCGTGCGTGCCCATCGCACAAAGCAGCGATGACTGAAACCACCCGCGGTACTGGTCGCCGCCTTCGAGGTAGAGATCGGAAGGCCACGGATAACGATAGTCGGGCTCGCCCGCAATCAACGCAAGGTAGCTAGCGCCCGATTCAAGCCAGACGTCGAAGATATCAGTTTCCTTTTCAAACTTTGTGCCGCCGCAATGCGGACACTTTGTTCCCGCAGGCAGAATGTTGTCGGACTCGGCAGTAAACCAGGCGTCGGCGCCCGAGCGCGCAAACAACTCGACCACCTTGCGATTGATGGCGTGGTCGTTCAGCGGCTTGCCGCAGCTCTCACAAAGAAACACGGCGATGGGCACGCCCCATACGCGTTGCCGCGAGATGCACCAGTCGGGCCGCGTCTGAATCATGTTGGAAAGCCGCTCTTCGCCCCACGCTGGATCCCATTTCACATGCTTGATCTCGCTGAGCGTGCGCGTGCGCAGCGTGTCTTCTTTCCCATTGCCGCCCGGCATGGGCGTTTCCATGGAAATAAACCACTGCTCGGTGGCGCGGAAAATCACGGGATTATGGCAGCGCCAGCAGTGAGGATACGAGTGCTCGGTCTTTTCCGTGTGCAGCAGTGCGCCACGGCTCTTGACCAGATCGATGATGGGTTGATTGGCGTCCCACACGCGCTTGCCGGTGTACTCGGGCAGTCCGTTGCGCAGGATGCCTTTCTCGTCGACGTTGCTCGTGGCATCGAGGCCGTACTTTACTCCGGTGACGAAGTCTTCAGCTCCATGTGAGGGCGCAGTATGAACGACGCCGGTTCCCGTGTCCATGGTGACGTAGTCGGCGAGTACGCCGAGAACTTTGCGGTCGAGAAATGGATGCTGGAAATTGAGGCGCTCGAGCTTGCGTCCGGGGAAAATAGCGAGAATGCCAGTTCTCTTGCCGCCGCTAGGGATTCTGTCGATCCCCGTTTTGTCCGCAACTAGCGGCGCAAGCTTTTGCGCGACGATGTAAACTTCGTCGCTCGCTCCGCCTTCCAACGCCACATACTCTTCGTCTGGATGAAACGCCACCGCCATCGACGCCGGCAACGTCCACGGAGTAGTCGTCCAAATGATGGTGGAGACCTTCCTTCCTGCCAGAGCGGCGTCAATCTTCCATGGATCGTCAATCAGCGCATACTTCACCCACACCGTCGAGCTGGTGTGATTTTCGTATTCGACCTCAGCCTCGGCAAGCGCGGTCTCGTCATGCATGCACCAATAGACGGCGCGCAGGCCCTTATATACGAATCCGTTTTCATAAAACGAGAAGAAAGTCTGAAGCACGACAGACTCGTACTGCGGATTCATCGTGGCATAGGGTTTGTCGAAGCGACCGAAGACTCCGATGCGCTTGAACTGTTGCCGCTGCAGGTCGAGGTATTTCTGCGCGTATTTGCGGCAGGCGGCGCGCACGTCGAGAGGGTGCATCTCCAGCTTCTTGCCGCCGAGTTCCTTGTCGACCTTGATTTCAATGGGCAGGCCGTGGCAGTCCCAGCCGGGAACGTAGGGCGCGTCGAACCCGGACATGGTCTTGGATTTGACGATGAAATCCTTGAGGCACTTGTTCATCGCCGTGCCCAGGTGGATGGGGCCGCTGGTGTAGGGCGGGCCGTCGTGCAGGATATATTTTTGCTTGCCCTTACGGGCTTGCCGGATGCGCTCATAGAGGCCCATTTGCTCCCAGCGCTCCAGCATTTTGGGCTCATTCTGGGGCAATCCGGCCTTCATGGGAAAGCCGGTTTTGGGTAAATTGATGGTGGATTTCAGGTCCATCGGCACTGGCAATGTTCTCCCAACTGATTGAATCTTTTCATTATATAGGGAGCGCGAAAGGGATACGTCTCTTGGGCTGCCGGATTTCGAAGGAATGCAAAAAGTACTGTTTCCCTGCCCGAAAAAGCGTGTACAATTTTTAGCAAAGATCGAAACCTGCGCGCATCTTACTAATCAGGGGTAGTGGGCAGGTTCGTCCGTTTGGCCAGTGATCTTTTTGTTTGCAAACTTTGGCGAGCGCCGAGGCATCTAAATCGGAGGCACCCCGTATCGGAAGTTTGCAGTTACTGCTCGGGAAAATATGCCAGCATCTGAAACACCGCAGAATCCAATAGGATCAGAGCCGGAGTTGCATCTACTGCTGCAGAATCAAACTCTGGACGAACCTCTGTGGAAATCCCTGTTCCGCAATATTGACGAGTTCTTCTTTCCCAAGAAACTCCCCCCGCTAGTCCTCACGTCGAAGCCCGTTCCGGTGCGCGATATCTGGGGCTTCTACAACTACAAGGGCCGCGGAGCCGCGGGCTCGACTGTCATCCATGTATTGGCCGTCGCCATCATTATTGGCGTGACCTACCTGGGAAGGAAGATGGTGGATGTCATCAAGCCGAAGCAGACCGTGGAGCTGATTGCGCCCGATGAAATTCCCGCTCTACCGCCTTCGAAGAGTGTGAGCGGCGGTGGCGGCGGCGGCGGCGATCGCGACAAACTACAGGCATCTCCGGGCCGTTTGCCCAAACAGTCTCTGCAACAAATTACTCCGCCGGCGGCAGTGATTCGCAATGAGGATCCGAAGCTGGCAGTCGATCCGACGATCGTCGTTCCTCCCGAGATTAAGCTGCAGCAGCCGAATGTGCCCGATTTGGGGAATCCGATGGCGCATCTGCCGTCCATCGCTTCGAACGGGACGGGCTCTGGCGGTGGCATTGGCTCGGGCAACGGTGGCGGCGTGGGATCAGGTGAAGGCCCCGGCTATGGCCCCGGTCATGGCGGCGGCACAGGCGGCGGCGCGTACCGGGTGGGGGGTGGAGTTTCTGCCCCGAAAGTAATTTTTCAACCCGACCCTGAATATTCAGAGGAAGCGCGTAAAGCCAAGTTTCAGGGAACTTGTGTCCTCTGGCTGGTGGTCGGTCCCGATGGCAAACCGCGCGATATCAGGGTGGCCCGCACGCTGGGATTAGGCCTGGATGAAAAGGCCATCGAAGCCGTGAAAACGTGGCGCTTCGAGCCCGGCAGAAAAGACGACAAGCCAGTAGCCACGCAGATTAACGTAGAAGTCACTTTTCGCCTGTACTGAAGCGAGTGTAGCCAAGAATTTTGGAGGCCAGAAAGCGGCCGCGCAAGCGGCCGTTATTGTTGTGCGCCCGCCACCGCGTCCCAGATCCTCACATCAACACTGTCATCTTGAGCGGAATGGGTCGTCGGCGAAGCCGACGGCCCGTGGAGTCGAAAGACCCCTACTCCTCACTTCACCCAATCTCGCCGGCGCATTCCCCGCGCCTATTCCTTCAAATCCACGTGGACGACATCTTCCACTGGAAGCCCAAGAAACCGCGTTCCCATCTTCCTGAACTTCTCCGCCGAGTCCGTAGCAAAGAACTTAAGCGGAGGGGAAAGAACCGCTCGCTCGCCGTCGGCCAAAGGCGGAAACTGCGCCGGTTTTGCTCGCCGCCCCAGTTGCCGAGCCACGTTTTCCGCCGTCGACTCAGCCGAATCCACAATCGCGATGTGCTCCGGTGCCAACCGCCGGAGCAGTGGCTTGATCAACGGATAGTGAGTGCAGCCCAGCACCAGCACGTCGGCATCATGTGCGTCATCGGAAAAAGCTTCCGACAAATAAATCTTCGCCACCTGTTCGGTCACCGGATGTTCCACCCACCCTTCTTCAACCAGCGGCACAAACAGAGGACAAGCTTTCTCCCGCACCGCGACTTTTCGAGCTTCGAGCGCGCGCCGGTAGGCGTGGCTGCTGATAGTGGCCTCCGTGCCGATGACAACCACCTTCCGCTTGCGAGTAACCGCCGCCGCCGCTGCCGCTCCCGGTTCGACCACGCCAATCACGGCCACGCTCGCCGCAGCTTTGATCTCGTCGAGCGCCAATGCGGTAGCTGTATTGCATGCGATCACGAGCAACTCCGCTCCCTGCTCCTGCAAATAGCGGACAGCTCCAACCGCGTAATGCGCTACCGTGGCCGCTGATTTCGATCCGTAAGGAAGCCGCGCCGTGTCGCCGAAATAGAGGTAGTCGGCGTCGGGAATTCGTTCGACCAGGGCGCGAAGTACGGTGAGCCCGCCAACGCCGGAATCGAACACGCCGATGGTCGGTCGCGGCCCGCGCAAATTGGGCACCGTTGTCAGATTTCAACCTTCCGCGGTAGTGGGTCCAATGACGGACCGGATTGCGGAAATGCGATTCGCCGGAAAACCACCCTGCCGCGCGTGTTCACGGACCAGTTCTTCATTCGGTGCAATATAGATGCAGTAAATCTTGTCATCCGTTACAAAACTTTCAACCCACTGCACCTGTGGACCAAGCTTGTGCAGAACGCCGCAAGACTTCTGCGAAATTCCCTGAAGTTCCTGTTGCGTCAATTTACCGGCGTTGGGAATCTCGCGTTCAATGACATATTTCGGCATAGTCTCTCCTGTTGAAAAGTCTCTGATCGCTCGCAACTGCGAATTCGGATTCTAGCACTGCTTGAAGTTCCGCCGGCGGCAGAAACGCTGCTACCGCCGGTGGCCCACAGCAGATGGAGCCGACTCCACATCGGCAAACGAAAAAGCGATTGAGACATTCGCATATTCTTTCCCGCCGATTTCCACATAGGGATAAACAAAATAGTTCAGTGGCGGACCGTCCTGCGCCGGGGCGAGTTTCAAATCGCGTCCCTGGGTGAACTGCACGCGATTCACATCGTGCGCGCCAAAAAAATAATCGTGCTTCTCCGGATGCTTCCATGCCTCCGAAATATCCACTGGAACCCAGCCCGTCGAATCGAGATAGAACTCCGCCCAGCAGTGGTAGCCGGGAATTTCGGCAGAGTGTTTGTCAGCCGGGAGCGGGAAGCCAATCTGAAAGCGCGCCGGAATCTTCTCGGCCCGCGCCATCGCAATGAAGACCGAGTGAAAATCGGTGCAGTTGCCATGCTTGGAATCGCAGGCCCAGAGCGTATCGCCGTGTCCCCAGCCCTCGCCCGTCTTGTCGTACTTCATGGTGCGAAAAACGTATTCGTAGATGTCCTTGGCTTTTTCGAACGGGGTGGTCGCGCCCTTTGTTTCCTGCGCGGCCAATTGCGCCGGAATTCCTGTGACCGGCACCAATCGGTCGGGCTCAAGAAACCGCGCTAATTCGACGTGGGGAGGTTTCGCGAGTGGCGCGCCTGTCACTGGTTTTCCATTCACCAACACCACGTGCTCCTTCCGCACCACGTCGTAATCCACGGAGAACGTGTACTCGGCCTTGTCCGCGCGCGCAGTCTCGGCGTACAAAACCTCGTTCCCATATTCGGGCTGGTGAACCTGCTTCAATGCCAGGTCGCCGCTTTTGGAAGTAACCTTCATATCCTGGAAGTGGTCGGCGTGAGCAAGTGGAATCCAAACCCGCACACGCTCCCCCGGGCTGACATTTTTCACGGTGAAGGCGTAGTGAAAGTTGAAATGGCGCTCATTTTGCCCGAAAGTGGGTTGATCCAGAGCGTGGAGTGACGACAACAAAAGCAACGAGCCAAGCAGGAACCGACGCAACATGACGCATCCTTTCGACGAATGATTCGCAGTCTGCCTGTTGCGCGAACAGGTTGTCAAATCGCGATCGGTGGGTGGAGTGGAGCGCCGGGCGTCCTCGCCCGGCCACCCGACTGCAAACGCCGAGACGCCACTTCCTGTACGGCATAATTCTTGCCGTGTCACGCTGACAGTTGCCTGACCCCTCCGCCGCCCGTTATCCTTCTGCCCATGTCAAGCACTCTAGTCGAATGCGTTCCCAATTTCTCCGAAGGCCGCGACCCGGCCAAAGTCGACGCCATTATTGAAGCCATGAAGATCCCCGGCGTCTATCTCCTCGACCGCGAGATGGATTCCGACCACAACCGCTGCGTGATTACGCTGGTAGGCGAGCGCGAAGCCATCCAGGAAGCTGCCATCCGCGGAGTAGGCACGGCCGCCGAACTGATCGATCTCACCAAGCATCAGGGCGCGCACCCGCGCATGGGAGCGGCCGATGTCGTCCCTTTTATCCCAATCGACGGAGTCACGATCGAAGACTGCGTAGCCATGGCGCGCCACGTTGGAGCGGAAATCGCCAAACGCTTCCAGATTCCGGTCTATCTCTACGAAGCCGCCGCCACCACGCCCGAACGCCAGAACCTGGAAAATATTCGCCGCGGCCAGTTCGAGGGTATCCGCGCCGACATTGCGACCAATCCCGCGCGCAAGCCCGATTTTGGCGAGCCGCGCGTGCATCCCACCGCCGGAGCCACGGTCGTAGGCGCGCGCAAGTTTCTGATTGCCTACAACGTTTTCCTGAATACTCCCGACGTCGACATCGCCAAAAAAATCGCGAAAGCCGTGCGTTTTTCGAGCGGCGGCCTGCGCTTCGTCAAGGGCGCCGGATTCCTGGTGCGTGGCCTGGCCCAGGTCTCCATGAACCTGACCGACTTCGAGCAGACTCCGATTCATCGCGTCTTCGAATACGTGAAGCGCGAAGCCGCGCGCTACGGCGTCATTCCGGTATCCAGCGAGATCGTCGGACTGATTCCAAAAAAAGCGCTGGAGCAGGCCGCGGAATGGTTTCTGCAAGTCGAAAATTTCGATTCCTCTCTGATCCTGGAAAACCGGCTGACGGCAGTCACGGGCGGCAAGATGGCCGTTGGCGGCCTGCGCGCCGGAGTCGAGCCCTTCATCGAACAGCTAGCTGCTCCCACCGCGACTCCCGGAGGAGGCAGCGCCGCCGCCGCCAGCGGGGCCATGGCCGCCGGACTAGCAAGCATGGTGGCGTCCATGTCGCGCGGCAAGAAAGCCTACTCACAGTATGAAAGCCAGCTCAGCGAAGCCATTGCCCGGCTCAGCCAGCTCCGCGAAGAGCTAAAGTCCGCAATCGACGCGGACGCCGAGTCCTACAACCTCGTAATGAAGGCCTACAAGTCGGCGAAAGAATCCGGTGGCAAAGATAACGATAACGAAGGCGGAGGCACAATCAGCACCGCTCTCAAACAGGCGACCAGCGTTCCTCTAGGCGTTGCCGAAAAAGTCGCCGAGGTGGCCGAGATCGCCGCCAAGCTGAAGCCGGTCACAAATCCGAATATGAAATCGGATTTGACGACGGCAATCGCCTTGGCAAAGGCCGCACTCGAAGGCGCGCTCGCAAATGTCGAAATCAACCTTGATTCGCTGAAGGACGCGGCCTTCGTGAGTGGGACGCGGAAACGCGCGGACGTCCTCAAAGGCTCGATATGACCCGAAAGCTCATCCTTGCGCTGATCATCATTGTCGGAATTGCCGCCATTGGAAGTCTGTTCATTAACCCATTGCGCTACTCCCGCCACGATCTCAAGTCCTGTTTCGATGACGCTGGAGGGCTTCGGGCCGGTGCTCCAGTCCGGATTGCCGGAGTAGATGTTGGCACCGTTCGCAGTGTTCGAGCTAACCCACAGAACAAAACTTGCCCAGCGGAGGTCGAAATGGTGCTGGCTACAAGCTATGAGATCAGGGTTCCGAAGGACTCGACCGCTGAAGTTGCGACTGCGGGTCTACTCGACGAGGCCTATCTGATTATCGACACAACGCAAGCGTCCGGTGCGCCCATCGAGAACTATGGCTACCTGAAAAGCAAACACGTCAAGAACACTCTGTCCCTTGGAGAGCAAATCCGGGCGGCAGATGCGGCGCTTCGTTTAGTGCAAGCGTTAAAGGAAGCAGAAAAGGAAGTCCCGAAGGACAGCAGCCCCGCTCCTCATCCTTAAAAGTCTTTAGCCGTTTTGCAGCGAGCGTTAGGGGAACTGGTTCCTTTTCGTGCAAGCCCTTCTTGCCGGGTGCCCCACACATTCGCGCTCCTTGCGAATGTGCGGGTGCGCGTCGCCTATTCTCTCCAGTTGACTTTCTTTCATCCCATTGAGCCCGCAGCGAAATTCATTGACATCCAACCCGCCGCGCGAAATAATAAAACTTCCATTGGGGCAGTTTCGAGGTGCGTCCGTGAACCAAGACGGCCCTCGAAGCCGCCCCAAACTCATTTTCGGAGGCCTCCAACGAGTTAAGTCCTTATTCCTGAACATTATCCATGTAAGTCCCGTAATCCCAAGATTTTGCCCCTAATTCTTTGATTCCAAAAGACTAAAAAAGAGGGGGGATGAGCACCAGCCTGATCAAAATCGGAACCGGGCAACATCGGACGGCTGGACCCGAGGACCAGCCCTTCACCCTTGCCGACTCTTGGGAAGCAAAGACCTCGTGGACGAGAGCCAACCTCAAGAATTAGGAAGGAAGAAATCGGGCGCGACAGGAAACTCGTTCAAGCCCCCGTTTTCCGCGCAAAGTTTCGCGACGTGAGCGTTCCAAGACCAGCGCAATCAGAAGCACTTTAGTTACGGTCCCTTTCCACATTAGGGGCTAAAATAACCGGAGAACAGTAAAAGTCCGCCCAAGTTCAATAACGTACAGTTTGCGGTGTGCATCTAAAGTTGCAGACCCATTCTGATAACTTCATCTTAAGGACAGCCTTTTGAGGAGTGCTATGAAGAAATTGTGTTTTGCGGTATTGCTTCTCTGCGCGACGGTTGGCTACGCCATGCCCATCGCATCGTCGGCGCGTGCCATGGTTCCGGCTGAACTTCAGCAACTGATCGGCGTCGATTACCGGGCGCTTAAAGACTCGCCCACCGCGCAGGCCCTCAAAGATAAGGTCATGCCGCAAAGTCTCAAGGACCTTGAGGTCGCGCTGAAGGGCATTGGCATCAGCTCCGACCGCGATCTTGACCAGCTCAATTTCGCCTCTTTCCGCACCGAGAAGAAAGGCATTCAAACCATTGGCGTGGCCTCCGGATCGTTCTCCGCCAAAGTTGTGCTCAAGAAGATGAGGCTCAAGAAGATCACGGGCGTCAAGTACGGCACGTCCCGCGTTTATCCGATGGAGAACGGTCTGGTCATGACCTTCCTGGACGACAACACGCTTGCCTTCGGCGAGGAAGCGTCGCTGCACAGCGCCCTCGATACGCGCGACGGCAAGCGCCCCTCGCTCGATTCCAATCCGGTGATGACCGACCAGATGTCAGCCGTTGATGGTGCGCCGATGTGGAGCATTCTCGACCAGCAGGGAACCCAGGCGGTAATGTTTGCGGCGATGGGGGATGCAGCTTCAAAGGTCGGCGACTACGACAGCATCAAGAAGCGCATCCTGGCTTCCCGCTACACCATGAACTTCCAGAGCGGAGTGAGTTTCGATCTGACCGTGCAAACCGCCGACTCGATGACGGCGGCCACGCTCTCCACGCTTCTGAAGGGCGTGATGCTATATAAGAAGCTCGGCGCCAGCCCGGCGGAGAAAGCCGCCATTGACGCCTCCACGGTCGATTCCGACAGTTCGAACCTGCAACTCCACTTCAAGAGCGACGACCAGAAGTTCCAGTCCCTGATGAACTCTTCGCTGTTCGCCGCGGTATCGCACTAGCTTCGCGCGCGAGTTCGAAAAGTGAGAAGCGTCCCGGATGTATCTTCCGGGACGCTTTCTTTTGTGCGGATTCGGTATCAGGGTATACCTTCAGGCATACCGCCAGCGCTGTGTTATCAAAGCGCCTTTAGGCGCGGGCTTTCGCCAAGGATTGTGTCCCCGTTGATACGCCGTGAACCGCGAGACACGACGCTCGTGCTCTCCTTCTCTGCCAAGTCCCTTTCCCAAGTGTACCCAGAGTTTGGTCCGTACCTTGCTTTCTATTTGCCGCGTCATGTTCGCAGTTTATAGTTCACTTTCGGACAAGAAGAGGGAATCATGAAGCGGACGCCCACAGTGTCCGTACGTGGAGTAGTTGCAGTCGCGCTCCTTCTCATTTTTTCAGCAGGAGCCTTTGTGATCTGGCGCGCCTCGCGGGCGCTCGGTTCGGCGGCTGCCGATTTTCATGCGGCCAACGAGATCCGATTTGCCGTTCGTCCGCTTATTTCGGCAGCCAACCCCAATTTTGAAGTGATCAGCGCCCCGGCCGTATTTTTCCAGGCAACCAGGTTTGAGGATCATCTGTATATTGCAGGTCCGGCCGGTCTGCTGGAATACGATGCAGGCGGCGCGCTGCTCCACCAATATGCGGTGGGCCGCGAGCTCCCAGGATCGCCGCTGATCGCGCTGGCCCCGGCGGTTCTGGCCGATTCGCGCGAACCTGAACTCGTTCTTGCCACCGCCAACGACGGTCTCTTGGCGTTCAACCGCCGCACCTTCCGCCAGATTTTCGCCGACGACTCCGAAGTTCGCGCCGTCACCGCCATCTTGCCTGATTCTTCCGGCCATCTTCTGATGGGAACGAAAAAACGCGGCGTGCTCGTCTACGACGGAAAAAAGATCACGGCTCTCCATTCCACATTAAACGATGTGTATGTGACCGCCCTCGCCGGCAGTGAGTCGGACTTGTGGGTGGGCACTTTGGATCGTGGCGTTCTCCACTTCCATGCCGCCGCGACCGACAGTTTTTCTGAAGCGCAAGGACTGCCCGATCCGCAGGTCGAGTCCCTTGCCGTTTTCGGTGAGACGACCTATGTGGGCACTCCGTTGGGCGTGGCCGTTTTCAGCGCCGGGCGCTTTTCGCGCGTGCTCGCTCCCGGTGTGCTGGCCACGGCTCTACTCGCGGCTCGCAACCAGCTTTATGTCGGAAGCGAAGATCAGAGCGTGATTTCGATTCCGCTCGAAGGACGGCGTCCGAGCGCGAACCTGGCGCCGAATCCGGAAGAACGTTCGGAATTGTCCGAAGTGCGCCAACTCTTCACTTCTGGCGACGCGGTGTTCGCTGTCTCCCGCAATGGACTCTATCGCATGAATCCTCATGGATTCGGATGGGAACCGGTACTGCGGGCCAGTACCGCCGTCCTCAGCGACCGCAATATTTCCGCGCTGGCAGCGGATGCGAATGGCCGTCTCTGGGTCGGCTATTTCAACCGCGGCCTTGACGTACTTTCGCCCGACAACGCCCGCGAGTCCCATATCCGCGAATCTCATATCGAAGATGAACACGTCTTCTGCGTCAACCGCATTTTGCTGGATGCGAAGAGCGGCACGATGAACGTTGCCACGGCCAACGGCCTAATTCGTTTCGACGCTCGCTTCGACAGTTCCGGCAGCGAACAACAAGTGCTCACTCGTGCCGACGGGCTCATCGCCGATCACGTAACCGATGTCGCCATCTACCGCGATGGCCTGGCGCTGGCCACGCCCGCCGGGCTGACTTTTCTCGATGCCAGCGGCGCTCGCAGCATGTATGCCTTTCACGGATTGGTGAACAACCATGTTTATGCATTGGGCGTGTCGGGCGACGAACTCCTTGCCGGCACTCTCGGCGGTATTTCTGTGCTCGAGAAGGGTGACGTGGCCGCGAATTACACCACCACATCTTCGAACCTGAAACACAATTGGATCACGGCGGTCGTGCCAGTGGGCACGGAATGGATGGTCGGCACGTATGGCGCAGGCATTTTGGGCCTGGATCGCTCCGGGCATTTTCACGCGTTCGCCAATGCTTCCGGCGCGTTCGAAGTGAACCCTAACGCCATGCTGGTGACGCCCGCATACGTTCTGGCTGGAACTCTGGGCAAAGGTTTGTATCTCTATGATCGCCAGTCGGGGCGCTGGTCGGTGATCGAGCAAGGCTTGCCGTCACTGAATGTGACAGCGCTCGCCACTGGCGGCGGCTACATCTACATCGGTACTGACAACGGACTGGTCCGCATCCGCGAAGAGAAACTGCATTTATGAAACGCACAATTCTGCCGCCTACCATATTGTGGCTGACTTCGGTCCTGGCTTTGTCCCTGACTTTGTTCCTGACTCTGCCGTTGACGTCGGCGATGCTGTTTGCCGATGCGGGCGTCCTCATCCCGCGCGACAAGCAGCAACCCGATCCCGCCGTGCTCTCGCTCGAAGAAATGGAAATCACCGTCCGCATCGACAACGGCGATGCCCGCGTCTTCGTGCGTCAGATCTTTGCCAATCACACCGGCCACATCGAGGAAGGGAACTACATCTTCGCGCTGCCCAGCCACGCGACCATCTCCGATTTCGCCACCTGGGACGGACCCACGCGTATCCCGGCCGTGATTCTTGAGCGCAAGCGCGCCGAGGAAATCTACAACCAACTCAAGCAGCAATCGATCGACCCGGGCCTGCTCGAAATGGGAGAGCGCGGCGCGGAAGAGGCCAAGCGCACGTCGGTCTTCAGCGCCCGCATTGTTCCGATTCCAGCCTATGGGACCAAGCGCCTCGAAATTGAGTATCACGAGTCGATTCCGGTGGAGAATCTCAAGTCTTATTTCGCGATCCCCTTGCGTCCCGACGCGTATTCGGCTCAGGCTGCCCGCCATCTTCGCATCAACATCGAACTGCATTCGGCGTACGCCATTCGCAACTTTCAGGTGCCGGCTAAAACCTTCGCTCTGCAACTCGATCAAAGCACGCCACACCTCGTCGAAGGCCACTTTGAAGGCGACAACGTAAATCTTGGCGAGGACTTCGTTGTCACCTACGATCTCGATCCCACCGCGTCCGACAGTCTCCAGGTTCTAACGTATCGCAACCCGGTCAGCGGCCAGCCTTCGCCCACGGAGACGGCCCCCACCCGCAGCACCAATGAACCAGGATTCTTTGAAGCTGAGGCGCTGCTCGGATTCGGGCAAGGCGCGGCTCCGACTGGAAGTGCAACGAGCGCGGCTCCCAAGACCATCATTGTTCTGTTCGACACATCTCTCTCCATGCAATGGGAAAAGCTGGAACGCAGTTACCAGGCTCTCGAAACATTGCTGCGGACGCTTGGGCCGGCGGATCACTTCAGTCTCGTGCTCTTCAACAGCGAAACGCAAGTATTGCCGCTAGCCACGGCGGATGCGGGCAATATCCAGCATGCGATTGAGTTCGTTCGCGCCAGTCGCCTGCGGGGTGGCACCGATATCCAGCGCGTCCTCCAGACCGGACTGCAGCAAGCCGCCGCCCAAGGCGCGAACAATTCGTATCTGGTGATTTTGAGCGATGGCGGGGCAACTCGCGGCCCCATTCAGAATGGAAAGCTGGCGGCGTGGTACGCGTCGGCCTGGAAGCAACTTCCGGAAACTCAACGCCCGCGTACATACATTCTTGCCGTCGGCGACGATGCCAATCTGCCGCTGTTTCGCCTGCTGGCGCGCCAGGATGGACTCGTCGAACATGTGCTCTCAACCGAGCCCATGGATTTCAAACTGAATTCGTTTCTTTCGAAGATTGGCCGCAGCCCCATCGGCCAATTGCAACTGTCAGTCGCGCCCGACGCGGCTGTCGATAGCGTTTACCCCTTACAGGCCGCAACTTTCTCCGGCTCGCTCGCGTCCTGGGTCGGCCGTTACCAAAAGCCGCAGGAAAACGTCCGTTTCAAGGTGACCGGCGTGCGTGACGGAACTCCGCTTGCAATCGACAGCAACGTCGGCTTTCTCCGCGAATCTCTCGATCACTCGCAACTGCCGCGGCTCTGGGCTCGTGCCCGAGTTGATGCTCTGCTCGAACAAATCGAGCGCGAAGGCGAGAATCAGGCCACCATCGACGAGATCATTCGCTTAGCGCGTCAATACAAATTCGTAACTCCGTACACATCGTTCCTGGCCGTTCCGCGTGCTTTGTTACGCCCTCGCGTTATCCGCCCCGGCGATCCCGTACTCCGCGTGAAAGCCGACGAATCCATAGTCTCGGTAGTCGCGCTGTTTCCGTTTGGATTGGTCCAGCCACTTCGCTATCTCTCATCGGAAGACATCTGGCAGACGCGCTTTCTCGCTCCCGCCGACATGCAGGATGGAATCTACACGGTGCGTCTAATCCTGCGCGATCGGCTCGGGCACACCTACCGTGAATCGAAAACATTTGTGATTGCGAGCAAGCCGCCAGTGGTCGAGGTGAGGCTCGATCGCAAACGATTCCAGCGCGGCCAGACGATCAACCTGAAAGTCAGCGCTTCCCAGAGCACGCGTACGCTCGTCGCACGCATGGAAGGCGTCACGCCGGTCGAACTCCGGTGGGATGCAAAAGCTGCCGCCAATACTGGCGATCTCTTCATTCCCGGACAAACGATTCCCGGTACCTACAAGTTAACCGTTACCGCCGAGGATATTGCCCACAACATTGCAACCCAGGAGGTGCAGATTGAAGTGCTTCCTTGATCCAAAACAGAAAAAGCTCGCAGTGCTTGCGTTCGTCGTTGCCGCCGGATTGACGTTCTCCGCCGTAGCCGAGTTGCCCTCGTGGATTCGGAACATCGAGGCCGGAAGCACGCTGCAGGCCGTCTTTTTCCGTATGATGTCGCAGCCGGGCGGCGCCGTGCTTTTTCGTCGGCCTCCGCGCGAGACCCGTCCGGCGCTCTCGGATCTCATCAAATCCCAGCCCGCCAACACTGAGCTTTATTCCTTGCGCGCTCTGGAAGACGAGCAGCAACTCGACTTCGCTGCGGCCGAGTCCGACTGGAAGTCGCACGTGGAAAAATCCTCCGACAAGATTAGCGGCGAGTTGGCGCTCGCCGAGTTTTACCACCGCCGCCTGCGTCCCGCCGACGAGATCAAGACTCTGTCGCTGGTCGCGAATGCGCCGCCAATCCCAGCGGAAAGACTCACGTCTCCCGCTGACCAGCAGTCGTGGAGATCTTTCGACCGCATTTTTGGCGTTATTCAAGAGCAGGGCCTGCCAAAAGAAGTTTCCATCGCACAATACCAAGCCTGGGCCGCCCGTTATCCTCACGAGCAGTCGCTCTACGCACGTTTCCTCCAGTTACTGGTTTCTCAAAAAGAGTACGCTGCCGCCGGAAAGCTCATTGCCGAATACAGTCAGCAATTTCCCAGCGACAAGATCTTTCCTGTGAAAGCGAAGGCGATGGTCGAATATCGCCAGGGCTCGGTGCGCGAAGGCCTTGCGGTTTATGAGCAAACTTTCCAGCCGCTCTGGGATCCGGAGTTGGTCAAGAGTTATTTCGATCTGCTGCGCGAAACGCGGAATCTGCGCAAATTCCTCGACCAGACTCGTGCCGCGCTCAATGCCAATCCGGAAGACCTGAACGCGACGGCGCGCCTTTTTTATTACTACCAGCAGCAAGGCAAGCTTGATGTGGCGCAACAGGCCATCGCCGATTTCCGCCACCACAAAGAAAACAGCAAGTCGCCCTGGACCTCGCAGGAGCTATATGTCTGCGCGCGTTTGCTGGAAGACATCCATGCCTATCCCGAGTCGGCGCGCTATTACTTCGCCCTCGACAACAGCCAAGGGTTGCCAGACGCGCAGGAGCAGGCGCTCGCGGGTCTGACGAATCTTTTGCTGACTGCCCCAGAGACGCCCATCCGCTTCGGTTCTGGCGAACTCTCCATGTACCGCGATATTGCCACCATGGACCAGGGGCCGGGCTATTGGAATGGCATTCTTTCGTTGCTTCTGAATAGCACCCAGCCGGCGGCGAAATTCTCGGAAGAAGAAGAGCGCGCGGCTCCGTATTTCCACCGCGCTCGCGGTGCAGAACTGCTGGCCCTGCTCGATACGAGATTCCCCGCCTCTGCCCATCGCCCCGAACTTCATTCCAAGCTGCTTGAGTTCTACGCCAGCGCCGGCGAACCCGATGCCGTGATTCACGACGGCCGTATGTTTTTGACGAATTTTTCCAGGGCTCCGCAACGTACCTGGGTCGCTCTGCTCATGGCCGACGCGTATTCGCGCAAGGACGACAGCGCCAGCGAGTTTGCCATCTATGATTCCGTCCTGCAGGAACTCGCCGCGAAAACACAGAACGTGCCTCTCGGAGCGGCGGGAAACGTCAACTCCGCCAACTACGCGTCGAATTATTCAGGTGCATCCGGCGCGGTTGAAGCCAGAGCAGAAAATGAGGAAGGGGAGCAAGACGCCGGCGCGCCACAGGAGAACGATAGTCGTCGGCGCCAGCCCAGTCGGGCGTTTCAGGTCGGTTCGACGGCATCGCCCACTCAGCAAGCCGGCCCTCGCTCGCCCGAATATGCCAGAGTCCTGGAGCGCTATCTTGCCCGGCTGGTCGAGATGAAGCAGATTCCGCAGGCGCTCGCCGTGTTGCGCCGCGAGATCGACCGCAACCCCGACGATCCTGGCCTCTACGAACGCCTCGCCGTGTTTCTCGATCAGAATCAGTTAGGCAGCGAGCAGGAAGAAGTGTATCGCCGGGCGATGGCGCGCTTTCCCGATCGGTCATGGTATGACAAACTCGCGCGCTTCTATCTGCGCCACAAAAGAACTGACGACTTCGAGCAGCTGACGCGGGATGCGGTGAAGACTTTCAGTGGCACCGATTTGGAAGTTTACTTCAACAATGTCTATGGCAGCCCCGCGCTTTACCTGCGGCTGAACCAGTATGCCCATCAGCGTTTTCCGCACAACCCGGTATTTGTGCGCAACCTGCTTTCCGCGTATCAGACGCGCGAAACGCGTGATCCGGTCGCATGGGAAGCGCTGCTGCGCGAGCATTGGTTTGAAGAACCCACTCTTCGCAGTGAGTTCTTCGAGTTCCTTTCGCGAACCGGCGAGCTGGAATCTGAGCTGGGCGCCCTGCGCCAGAGTGCGCCCGATGCCGCCAGTTGGGAAACTAATCCCGCTGCGGCGAATTTCATCGCATGCGCCAATCTTTGGCAGTCGCATTTTGAAGCCAGCGCGCCCGTGCTGAAATCGCTCGCCGCTCAATATCCAGCCGAGCCTGAGATTGCTCGCACCGCCTCGTCTGTCTACCGGTCTCTCGCTTACTTCGAACCCGCCGACACCGCCGTCGCGGTCAAAATCGAAGACAACTTGCTGCAGGCGAATCCTCGCGATACCGAAATCATGGCCCGAATCGGCGACATTTATGCCGACCGCGAACGCTTCGCCGAAGCCGCCCCGTATTGGGAGCGCATTCCGCAGGTTGCGCCCGGTCAATCAGGCGGATACCTGGAAGCGGCCACGATCTATTGGGACTACTACGATTTCGCCAATGCTCTCCGAGTGCTGCATCAAGGACGCGATCACTTGCACGATTCGAATCTGTACGCGTACGAAGCGGGCGCGATCTACGAGAATCAGCGCGACTACGCCCACGCTGTCGAAGAATACGTTCGGGGAGCGCTCAGCGAATTACCCGACTCGCCCGCTGAACTGCGGCTGCTAGCGTTGGCGCGCCGCCCCAAATACCGCGACCTCGTCGATCACGCGACCGCCCGGATCGCGGACCTGTCCGATCCGTCGATGCCCGCCGTGTTTCTGCGCGTGAAAGTGCTGGAAGCCCAGAACCGCAATCCGGAGGTTGAAGCGCTTCTTGATTCACTCGCCGCGAGCGCGACCACAATCGAACAGGCGCAGACGATCGAAAAGCTGGCGCAACAGAAATCACTCGAAGCCATCCGCCAGCACGCCCTTGAAAAACAGGCCGCGCTCACCACCGACCCGGTCACTCGCCTTCAACTGCGTTACGCGCTGATTCAGCTATATGAGGGCCGGAAAGACTTTCAGTCCGCCGAGAAGAATGTCGCAGCTCTTTATCGGGAGAATCCGAAGATTCTCGGAGTGGTGCGCTCCACCGTTGACTTCTACTGGCGCATCAAAAACTATCCTCAAGCGATCTCTGTGCTGCTTCAGGCCGCCAAAGACGCCTATCCCGACCTGAGCAAGCAGTTCACCTACGAGGCGGCGCGTAAGTCGACCGATGCGAAAAAGTACGAGCAGGCGCGCGATCTGCTTACCCAGCTCTTGAAAGACTCTCCTTACCATGCCGAATACCTCGCGGCCATGGCCGATGCGTACGCGCAGGCCGGTGACGATCATGGGCTGCAGCAGTTCTACGCCGATAAAATTGCGCTCTTCCGCAACGCGCAACTACCGCCCGACGCTCGTAAATCGCAGATCGCCGCCGTGCGTCGAGGACTGATTCCGGCGCTCACGCGCATGAAGGACTATCCAGGCGCGGTCGATCAATACATCGAGCTGATCAATAATTTCCCGGAAGACGACGCGCTGGTCACGGAGGCCGCGCTCTACGCGTTTCGCTATCAGCGCCAGCAACAACTCGTGGATTTCTATGCCAAGACGGTAGCGCAATCGCCGCGCGATTATCACTGGTCGATGGTGCTGGCCCGTATTCAGACCAATCTCGAGAACTATCCCGCTGCAATCGAGATCTATGCCAAGGCGATTGCCATCCGCCCCGACCGCGTCGATCTCTACACCGCGCGCGCCGGACTTGAGGAGCGCCTGATGCGCTTCGACGATGCCGCCTCCGACTACGAACGCATTTATCAACTCGCGTACAAAGATCCGCAGTGGATGGAGAAAGTGGCTGCGGTTCGCGCTCGCCAAGGAAAAGAAAACGCAGTGGTCTCCGCGCTGCAGGCGGCACTGATCGATGGCCGTCCAGAAAATGCGGCCAACTACTTCGAAGTTGCGCGTCGCCTCGAATCCTGGGGCATGCTCACCGCGGCGCGCACTTTTGCCGAGCGCGGGGTCAAAACCGCTAGGCCGGATCTGCTCGCTGTCGCCCAGTACCACAGTGGCGCGAAAATCTACGTCCGCATCATGACGCGCTTGCGTCAGCAAGAGCAGGCCTACGCGGCTATGCAGAATGCTTTAGCGGATGCCTCCGCGAATTTGCCCGTCCTTAAGGAGCAAGTCGAGAAACAGGGAATCGCCGCTGTGACCGATCAGCGCTGGCGCGACCGAGTGCTCCAAACCCGCATCAACACTGCTCGCGACGGCATGGCTGCCACGCTCGCGGAAATGGGCAGCACGGTCAATACCTACTTCACGCCAGAGGAGCGGAGCGCGTTCGCAACTTTTGCCGAGGCCAAGTGCAAAGACATGACCCCCGTGGACGTTGAGAGATTTGCGATTCCTTTAGCCGAACACGCCGCGCTTTTCGAACAGGAATCTCGCTGGCGCTTCGAGTTGATGATGCAGAGGCCAATTGCGTTTCCGAATTCGCATGTGAGCGTGCAGCCCTTTATTGATCTCGAACGCCGCCGCGGCCGCTTCGCTGAGTTAGGGTCAAGCTTGGAGCAGTACGAAAAGAGCGTGCCACCGATGTGGGGCGTTGCGCCTCTTCTCGCCGCCGCCGATGCTTATCGTGCCGCGGGCAAGGAAGAGGACGAACTCCGCATTCTCTCCAGTGTTTTTTCCGCAAGAGGAATGGACGTACCCCGTCAGCAGCGTTTCTTTCAATTGCTTCTGGCGCGCCAGCCGCAGGAACTCGTGCGCATCGCATCGGCGTGGCCGTCGCCCTCGGGTGAGCAGGCAGCGAACTACGCCGTCGCCCACGGAGACGCCCAGCTAGCGCACGCCGTCGTGCAGAGTCGCGGACAACTTCGCTCCCCAGTCTGGAACAAATCTTACAATGCGCTCGTCGGACTTTATTTTGCCGAGCCGAGCGCGGAGGTAAATAACGCTTTTGTCAGTGCTCTCGGCGACAACACCATCGCCGAGCGTCTTGCCGCGCCGGTTGATCGCGCGCAGCAACTAGCCGGCAATATCTGGTTCTATTACGGCTCGCGTTACGGCGAATACCTGGGCACAACTAAAAATGAGACAGCCAAGTTCGGTGACCCCGAGGATTTCCTGCCAGCAATCCTGGAGCAGAGCCCGGCCACGTCTTCCGGATACCTGACTTTGGCCGACTACTACGCCGGCGCAGGTGATACTGCCCGTGCGATTGTGGACTACAACCACACTCTCGAACTTTCTCCGAATCGCCCCGAAGTTTTCGACAGTCTCGCCGTCGCCTACTACAAGCAAGGCGATCGCGCCGCCGCTCTCGCCGCATGGAAACAGGCTTTCGATGTGCTCTCGAAACAACTTAACAGCGCCCATGTCCCGGAAGGTTTCTGGAGCGACTTCGGGCGCACTTGCGACCAGCTCCGCAACCGCCACCTCTACTCGGAACTCAAACCTGACGCCGACGCCATTATTCGCACTTACCTCCGCCGCAACGGCAATTGGCGTTCAAATGCTATGCTGCAACCGGCGTACGCGGCCGTCGGCGACCCAGCGTCGGCTACCGCATGGCTGTTGGATATTTCCTCCGCTGCCCCGGATCCAACACGGGTTCTTGCCGATGTCGCCGACGCGCGTTGGATTCCGCTCGCCGAGCGCGCACGACTTTATCAGCGCATTCTCGAGTCCAGGCAGAATTCCCTCAACCAGCTCGCGGGCATAGAACACGACAACGCCGAACAGGAACTCGATTCCTGGCAAGTGCGTTGGATCACGTACCTGGTCCGTACAAACAAGTACGCACAGGCCGCCGACACCATCGCTGCGTTGCCGAAAGAGACGCGCGAGGCGCAGGCGCGCGCGCTGGTTCCGCTCGATCTTCGCGCGGCTGCGCAATTGGGAACTCTGGACCAGAAGATTGCCGGGTTCCACGCCCAGCCCCAAACTGTTCCTGATTCGGCCATCCTTCGCAACGCCGCTCGCCAGCTATTCGAGAGCGGTGACAAGCAGTCCGCGCGCAAGATTCTCGAGTTCGTCTTCGCGCGTGAAATCGATGAGCATCAGCTCAGCGCCTCCAATTTCCTGGGCCTGGCCGAGATCCGGCTTGCTTCGGGAGATACGGTCGGTGCCCTCGATCTGTTGCGCCGCCTGGTGGTCGTCGTCGGAAGTCCGTTCGAAAATCTCGATCCTGCCGCGGGGCTGCTGGAGAAGGCCGGTCACAACGCGGAAGCCATCGAGTTTCTCGATCCGCTCGTGAAATCTGCACCGTGGGATGCCTCCTACCGGCTGCGTTTGGCCAAGGCGAAAATCGCCGCCGGTCAGGATGTTGCTTCGTCGCAAGTCGTGCTTGCGTCGATCGCCTCGGGATCGAATGCGACTTACGATCTGCGAATCAAGGCGGCGCTTGCGCGTGCCGGGCGGCCTCACTCCGATCTCGGAAGCGGGGAACTCAACCTGCTTGCCGGGAATCCCGCCGCCATCACCGCCGCTGCGGCTGACAAGCCGTATTTCTACTCCGCTCGTATCCAAGCCGCGCAGAATACGACGGAGGCGACGGCAAAAATCCAATTGCTCAGCCATTGCCTGATCGATTTTCCGCGCCGCAATGAAGCTCGCGTTCCGCTCTTTCTGGCCGCAGCGAGTTCGCGGTCCGACGAATTTGCTCTCGCGGTCCTCGAACCGCTGCTCCAGGCGCAATTCCTCGGGCAACATATCTCCGGAGTCGCAGCCGAAAATGAAGCTCAAAACCACGCCGAAGCCGAAGACGAAGCTGCCGCCGAACTCATAATCGCTTCCAATGGCGACGAAGAAGATAACAGCACAGAGTTGGCTTCCGCGGCCGTCGCCGGCGTAGCGCTTTCCCGAACTCAGCGAGCGCAAGTGGCCGACACGATTGGCGACGTAATGATGCGCGTTGGCCGCTTGGGCGATGCCGTCTCCTATTTCGAAATCGCGCGCCGTTCCGAGAAATTGCCGGCAGCTCGCCAGCAACTCGCACGCAAGATCGCCGCCGCCAAAACTGAGCTGCGGATCAAGCTTCAAAATGCGGCGCGCCAGCCGCTTTTGCACGAAGCGCTGGAGCAGGATCGCGTGGTTCGTCCCAGCCTCGTAGCTCGCGCCGCACCCGCGCCCAAAGCCACGATTAAAGCAGGTCCCAAGCAGGCAGGTTTAAAGCAAGGAGGCAGCAAGCAATGAAACGCGTCGTCATCTTCGCAGCGCTCGCTCTGGTCTGTGCGGGCATCGGCCGGGGGGCCTACCAAGCCGCGCAACCGCCGCAGCCGCCGCTTTCGAAATATGTTCCCGCCGGGGCGCTGCTCTATTTGGAAGCGCAGGAGTTCTCTTCGTTGCTGGGAGACTGGAATTCCTCCTCCGAGAAAAAGCAATGGCTCAAGACCAGCAACTACGAGGTCTTCTCCCGCTCGCGCCTCTTCCTGCGCCTGAAGGGAGCAAGCGATCAGTTCGCCGCTGCTGCCGGATTTCCTCCCAACATGAATTTCCTTTCGCAGGTTGCCGGAGCCCGCAGCGCTCTCGCGCTCTACGACATTGGGAATTTGGAGTTTCTCTACGTGACGTACTTGCCATCGGCGAAGTCGATGCAGACCACGCTCTGGCAAACGCGCGCCAAGTTCGAACCACGCAGCGCTGGTGGAGTAACTTTCTACGTTCGGCGCGACCCAGAATCGCAGAAGGAAGTTGCTTTCGCGGTCTGCGGCGATTACCTTCTGCTGGCCACGCGGGAAGATCTTCTGGCAGGTGCGCTGCAATCGATGTCCGAAGACGCCACGAAAAACCACACCGAAGCCCGCAGCATCGAATCCGAGCCCTGGTGGTCGCAATCGGTCGCTTCCGCCGGACCGGCGGGCGATCTGCGGATGGTGATGAACCTGGAAAAAATTGTCCCGAGTCCGTACTTTCGCACTTACTGGGTACAGCAAAACATTACCGACATGAAGCAGTACTCGGCTGCCGTTTCCGATTTGTTCCGCTCCCGCAAGGAGTATCGCGAGGAGCGCGTCTTACTCCGAAAGACTTCACCGCCTCAGACTCCCGCAGAAGGACTGGAGGCGGTCGCCGATCTGGTTCGCCTGGTCCCAGAAAGCGCCGGCGTTTACGAAACCAAGGCGTACCCTTCCGCCGACTCCTGTTTCGATCTGATCGAAACCAAGCTGCTGGCGCCGCATCTCGGTCCCGCACCTGCTTCTGAAAGTGCGCCGCAGGTGCAATTGACCTCGGGTGAAACCGGCGCCGGCTCTGATCTCGAAACTCGCATCGATCAGCCCGCCGTCGGGCGTCCCGCTGCGCCCCAGAGCACTTCTGCCTTGAAGGATCTGTTCGACAAAACCCAGATTCTGGCTTCCCTCCAGATTCAAACAACTCAGGCTCAGTCGACACAGTCGCAGTCAGCCGAGCGCGACCAGCCTGGAGTTTTTATCCGCATTCACTCCGCCATGGTTCTAACCGCGGCCTCGGACTGGACTGAAACTGCCGTTCAATCAGCATTGGCCGACTTTGTCCGCCCCGGTCTGACTGCCAGCGGATATGGAGTCACCTGGCAACAGAAGTCTCGCTACACGCAACTCGATGGCCTCTGGCCGCTCGTAACTTCCGTTCGCGGCAGATATTTGCTGGTGTCCGATGATCCCGGCTTGCTCGAGACCATGCTAGCGAACTTCAATCGAAAGCCGGACCTGAAAGCTGCCGTCTTCGTTGCCGGCTTTAATCACGAACGGGAGCAGTCGAACTTCGTTCGTTTCTCGGGATTGGTCGACCGGCCAAGTCTGTCGCCATCCAACGGCAATAGCAATATTAATGACCGGCAACCGCAGTTTTTTGCCGAGAACGTTGCTAGCCTCAGCCGAACGCTAACAGGCATTTCCGCCGAGAGAATCGTGGTGCGCTTCGAGGGGGATAAAGTGTTGCAGACGGTTACCTACGCGTGGTCCAGATGAGGATTGCCGCGCTACTGCTGACGCTGGGCATGGTCGCGCTATCTTCCAGTGGATACACACAGAATCCTGGCGAAACGCACGCGGATGGTCTCGCAGAGGATTTCGCAGATGAGAGCGGATCTTCGCTGTTTGCGCAATCTGCCAGCCAGACGCTCAACCGCGATTTCCCCAGCGCCGACATTTCGTTTCTTCTGCTCGACGCTCAAACCGGGGTTGTACTCGCCTCGCGCTGGGACCATCCGGAGACGCCAATCCCGCTGGGCTCGTTGGTGAAGCCTTTCGTTGCGCTGGCCTATGGTGAACTGCACGAATTTAAATATCCAAGCCACGTTTGTCGTGGGACGGCGACGGGCTGCTGGCGTCCTCGCGGCCACGGAGCCGTTGATCTGACTTCCGCCATTGCCTACTCCTGTAACTCTTATTTCCGCTTGCTCACGACGAATATGACCGCCGCGGGAGTCTCTCCCACTGCGACCCGCTTCGGTCTCGAGTCGCCTGCTCCCGAAATCGCCGGGCCTGCTCTAGCCGGTCTCGGGAGTCACGATTCGGATAATCAATGGCTGATCTCGCCGATCAACATCGCTCGCGCGTATCGGGAACTGATTCGTCGCCGCGATCAACCGGGCGCGCGCCTGGTGCTCAGTGGAATGGACTTGGCGGCACGGCAGGGAACTGCTGCTGAAGTCGGCCGCGCTCTGCCGCATTCCCGTGTGCTCGCTAAAACCGGCACTGCGCCTTGCACTCACACAAGCCACGCTCCGGGAGACGGTTTCACCATCGTGTTGGCGCCGGCCGATCAGCCGACGATTCTACTGTTGGTCCGCGTTCACGGCGTTCCGGGAGCGCAAGCGGCCCGCACCGCGGGACGAATGTTGCGCCAGATCGAGCCAAGGGCGGCCGCCCAATGAAATTGCCAACGCCGATGAAGGTACGAATCCAACTCGCGATCACGATCGTCGCACTGGCGCTCGCGAATTCGCTGTTGTCGGCTGAGAATGTTCGCATCGGCGTACTTGGACTCTTCCACCCGCGCGAGTTTACCCTGAGCGCGGCGGACGGCTGCGCCATCGTGGTGCACGCTGGACAAGAAACATTCGTGCTGGAAAAAAGCTCTGGCAAGAATGCCGCCCAAATCCGCGCCGCTGGAAGGGGCATGGTGGTGACCGTGGGAACCCACGCCGTCGGATCTTCCGAGATCACCATCACCAGCCGGGCGAACGGTCCGGCACATTTCATCCTTGCCGTGCCGGGAAAGATCGCGCGTCACTACCGCGGAACCCTCCAACTAAAGCGGACTTCTGTTAGTGGTGGCCTCATTGCGATTGTTGATATGGATCTCGAAACCGCGGTTGCTTCGGTAGTGGCAGCGGAAAGCTTACCGGGCGCACCTTTAGAAGCGTTGAAAGCTCAGGCGGTCGCTGCGCGTTCTTATTTCGTTGCGGGGAAAGGCCGCCACTCCCAATTCGATTTCTGCGACACCACGCACTGTCAGTTTCTACGCGAACCTCCGGAGCCCGGCGCCGTCGCCGAAGTTGCCACGTCAGCCACTCGCAGCTTGGTAATGGTCTACCAGTCTCAGCCCATCGCGGCGATGTATACCCGCAGTTGCAGCGGCCGCACCCGAACGCCCGCTGAAGTCGGCGTGTCGCCGGGCAACTATCCTTATTATTCGGTCGACTGCAAATACTGCCGTGAGCATCCGGAGCATTGGCAGAGCCGAATTTCTCCACACGACGCCGCGACTCTCCACAGTTCCGACGAGGCGGCGCGCTTGAAAGTTGATCGCCGTCTCGGCTGGAGCGCCGTCCCCAGCAACAGCTTCACCAGGAAAAGCGAAGGCGATCACGTGATTCTAGAAGGTACTGGCGAGGGTCACGGCATCGGCCTTTGCCAGGCAGGAGCGACGGCCATGGCGGAGGCAGGCGCGAACTTCCAGCAGATTCTCAGCCACTACTACCCAAACACAACCATCGTCAGCCTTGAACGGGCGGCCGGGGCGCGATAGTTCGTAAACGCTTCGCTAGGCGTTGCCCGGTCTATTTCGGTAATCTGTCATGGGTAAACTTTGATAACGCGCGACCGAACTCAAATTACAAGATTACCCGATTACCAAATTCCAAAATCAACAGAAAGAGTGAACGTGAATGAGGGTTCTAGTCACCGGAGGAGCGGGTTACATCGGCAGCGTAGTAGCGGCGGAGCTATTGCAGTCTGGGCACGAGGTCGTCATCTACGATAACCTGAGCCGCGGCCATCGCCAGGCAGTGCCAAAAAACGCCGAACTGGTTGTAGGCGAGTTGGCGGATCGCGCCCGCCTTGACCAGTTGTTCCAGTCGCGCACGATTGACGCTGTCATGCATTTTGCGGCGCTGATCGAAGCCGGCGAATCGATGAAGGCTCCTGAGACCTTCTTCCGCAATAACTCTGCGAATGCACTGACCCTGCTCGAGGCGATGCTCGCCGCGGGAGTCAAGCGTTTCGTTTTCTCATCGACCGCGGCCCTCTATGGCAATCCCGGGCGCACTCCCATCGAAGAAGACGATCCCCTCCGCCCAACCAACGCCTACGGCGAATCGAAGCTGCTGGTGGAGCGGATGCTGGCGTGGTTCCATCAGATTCACGGCCTGCGTTATGCCAGCTTGCGATACTTCAATGCTGCCGGCGCGTCCCGTCCTGATCACGGCGAAGCCCACCAACCCGAGACGCATCTCATTCCCCGGATTCTAGAAGTCGCGCTCGGGCGCGCCGAACACGTAAACATTTTCGGCTCCGATTACCCCACGTCCGACGGCACCTGCGTCCGCGATTACATCCACATCAGCGATCTGGCGCACGCGCACCTGCTGGCGCTGAGCGCGCTGGAAGAGGCGTCTGGCGATTCTAACCCGCTCATCTATAACCTGGGCAACGGGCAAGGCTTCAGTGTGCGCCAGGTCGTCGAAGTCGCGCGGCAGGTCACGGGACATCCAATTCCGGCAATCGAATCGCCGCGCCGCGCAGGCGATCCCGCGGTGTTGATTGCCAGCTCAGAAAAAATTCGCCGCGAACTGGGCTGGCAGCCGCAGTTCCCAGACCTGAAAGCGATTGTCGAGAGCGCGTGGCAGTGGCATCGCACCCACCCCGACGGATACTAAATTCGGTGAGTCCGCCGGATCGGTGAGTCTGCCAAAATAGTAGTGTCTCAGTCTGGCTGCCCTCATCAAGAATTGTCATCCTGAGCAAGGCGAAGGACCTGCTGTTTGCCGACTGCAACCGAACCGTGGGTTCGCCTCTTTTTCAAACTGCGACACTACCCAAAACAGAGGCGAGTTTGGCGTGCGAGATATACTCTAATCGGGGTCTCCCATGCTGTTTTTGGGTGGCGCAGCGGTTTACCGCTGCGATAACCGCCCTATTTTCACGGGCGGCTTTAGCCGCTGCGGTTTGTGGTGGCGGCACAGCTAAGGAAAGTCGGCTGCGAATAAAGTTCCACCATGGGTATCGAAAGACAAATCGCCTATGCCCGGAAGGTCCTGCCGTCGGCGACTTGGCGCGCGCTGCGGTCGCCTTCGCGCAGCCCTGTCCATCTGATCTTTGCCTGGGCCGATCATTTCGAGCCCGCCATCGTGCCCGAAGACGGCTATCAGCGCGTCCCTCGCCCCGAGCAAGAGCGTCGTCTGGAATGGTGGGTACGTGAATATCCGAAAGCCATCGACGGCTGGCGCGACCATGATGGCCGTCCACTGGTTCACACGTACTTCTATCCCGCCGAGCAATATGACCAGGGCTTGGTGGAGATGCTGGCCGAGCACTGCCATGCCGGTTGGGGAGAAGTCGAGATTCACCTGCATCATGGGATGCAGCATCCCGACACCGCCGAAAACACTCGTCAGTTGCTCACCGAACACCGCGATCGGCTTGCCTTTCGCCATCGCTGCCTCGCGGTTGAAGAAGGTTCCACGCGTCCAGCTTACGCATTTGTGCACGGCAATTTCGCGCTTGCCAACTCCGCCGGCGGACACTTCTGCGGCGTCGATTCGGAGATGCAGATTCTCGCCGAGACCGGATGCTTCATCGACCTGACCATGCCGAGCGGCATCTGGCATCGCGCGCAGATTGCAAAAACGAATTCCGTTTACGAATGCGCTCTCCCGCTCGATCAGCGTGCGCCGCACCGCAAGGGACACGACTTGGCTGTTGGGCGCGCGCCCAAAACTCTTCCTCTCATCGTGCAAGGACCGCTCATTGCCGATCTCCAGCGCAGCGTACGTTCCGCGCGGCCCGTGCTCGAGAACACCGCGATTACTGGGGCCAACCCTCCAACGCTGCATCGTTTGTCGCTTTGGAAACAGGCGCAAGTCCGCGTTGCCGGACGTCCTGACTGGCTCTTCATCAAAGTGTTTTGCCACAGCATGAACCCGACCCAGAAAGACGCCGTGATCGGCGATAGTTTCCGCGGCTTTCTTCGCGCTCTGGTGGACGGCGCGGCCGATCGAAAGGAAACGCTGCACTTCGTGACCGCGCGCGAAATGGCCAACATTCTGCTCGCCGCTTGCGACGGCCGCGAAGGCAATCCCGGCGACTATCGCGACTATCGCTTCAAACGGTTTGCCGACTTGCCGTTATCCTCTGGAGTCACTTCAGACGCGGCAAGCCGCGTCTCTACGGGGAATCAGGTACCGCTTTAAACCATCGACACTTCACGCGCGTCGTTACACGGTTTTCTTCATGAGCGGCCAAACTGTTGTTACCACTAGCGCGACCGCAATTCCCAGCGATACTTCCAGAAACCGGTGCCACGCCATGATCCAAGGAGGACGTCCGCGGTTAATCAGCAAGATAATACTCAGCGCGATAGCAGCAAACCGATAGGCGCTGCCGACACGCAATGACCACGACACGATTCCGCACAGAAAAATCCCCAGGGCATAAACCAGAGCACTCGAGGGAAAGAAAGTCGCCAACGCCGCGCCCAGCACCGCTCCCAGTGCGGTCCCCACAAATCGCTGCCACGCCAACGTGAGCGGAGGGATCGTGGATTGAACGACGACGATAGCCGAGATCGGAGCCCAGTAGTATTCCGGCAGCTTCAAAAGGCGAGCCAGAAGCATGGCAGCAACCGCTGCCAGAGTTGTGCGCACCGAGTCCAAAATAGAATCGCGACCGACCGCCAAAGCCATTCCGCTACGAGCCATCAACCCTCCCGCAAGCTTGCCAAAAATCGCTATTGTAACGCCGGTCGTGGACCCAAGCCCAAACAAAGACCAAAGCCCTTGACTTGCCATGCTATTATTTTCCTCGTACCTCGCGGGACCCGCGCGCTTGATGGTCCGAGCGCCAACGACAATGAGGGTTCCTACCTACGTCCTTCCTCGCAAGGGTCGTGGATGGAGGCGATGCGAGCACACCGGAAGTGTGCCAATCGTCCTTCACGACACGCACTGTCCGGAACCAATTCACGATCCAATTTACGAAAGAGAGGAAAACTATGCAGATCAAAAAGCTCACGCCCAATCTAGTCGTTCGCAACGTCGAAGCCAGCCTGAAGTTCTATCGCGAGATCCTTGGCCTGGAACAAGCCATCAGCGTTCCCGAGCAGTCTCCCTACGTTTTCGCGTCGGTGTCGAATGGAGCGGTCGAAATTTTCTTTAACGACCAGAAAACCGTAGCAGCCGAATATCCGCAGCTCGCCGCGAACATCGGCGCGAGCCTCACTCTCTACATGGAAGTGGATAGCCTGCAAGCGGTTCTCGACCGAGTGCAGAAAGCGGGAGCGAGAATCTCCACGCCTGTTACCGAACAGTTCTATGGCATGAGGGAATTCGCGTTCGAAGATGTGGATGGTTACACGATTACCATCGCGCAGAAGATGGGATGAGAAAGGGTCTGAATGGAGGTTGCGACCGAGGGGGCGTTGAGACCCCCTTGGTCGGTCTTTTGGAATCAAAGATTTAGGGGGTGAATCGCGCCAGATCTTTGAGTTTAAAGGAGTTACTTGTAAAGTCTTTATTCGTCAAAGACTTGGGTAGTTTGATCGGTAAGTAACTGACAAATTCGCGAAACTGTGAGAGAGTGAATCCATGGGCGCGATGCGGAGGGTTCGGCGAAACTTTTCTGGGCTGGAGCAGCGGCGGATGGAGGGGGCTCGACTGCTGCGGGAGGGCGTGCGGCAGGCGGAGGTGGCGCGGCGGCTGGGGGTGCGACGGCAGTCGGTGAGTGAATGGTCTAAGAAGGTTCGGCAGGGCGGAGTGTGGGCGCTGAAGGCGGGGCATCTGGGAAGACCACGGAAGCTGCACTCAGAACAGTTGAAGCGGGTGGAGAAACAGCTGGAACGTGGTGCAAGGGTGAGGGGGGCGAGGAAGTGGACGGTGCGTCGGGTGGGGGAATTGATTGAACGGGAGTGTCGAGTGCGGTTTTCGGCGGCGGGGGTTTGGGGAGTGTTGCGCGAGATGGGATGGAAGTGGAGGGTCGGTGGGAGGGGATGGAGGAGGGAAGGCGGAGGTTAGTCAGTGGTTCGCATCCAGAGGCGCAGTTTGTTTCGATCGTAGGGTACGACCCCGCGACGGCTAAAGCCGTCGGATTCGGCGGCCTGAGTCGCAGCGCCGCGGCGCTGCGCCGCCCAAAAGCTCCTTAGGTTAGCGTCTAAAGAATGCGCGCGAACCTGGGGTGCCCGGCACTGATGTAAGGCTGTGGCGGTTCCCAGAGCGGTCCGCCGTCTTGAAGCGTTAGCCTGAAATGAACTCGTCGGCGGCGTTCTTAATTATTCGTGAGCGTACTTCCTTAATCCACTTTATGCGCATTACCTCCTCTCGAGGGGCTTGGACTATATCGCCGACTTTTGGCAGGTGGGGTTTGACTCGTTCGCGAAGCGCAAAGCTAAGGGATAGGGCGTCGACGGACTCCTCAAGCAGGGGACCAATTATGGAAGTGACTTCTAGCTTGTTCCCGCACTCGGGACAAAATTTGGCATTCGGAGGAATTGCCACAGAACACTTACCGCAGTGGTCCCCTAGCTCGTGTAGTTCGCGGAGGTAGGTTTCAATTTGCGCGTCCGTTGCGGAAAATTCGCGATAGTCGGTGAGGCTGATGGAACCTATTGCTTCGCTGAGTTTTGGGCTGGCGAATGCCTTCTCCGCTGCGAGGATGGCGAAGTGGACCATGTACCGTAGTCCAGTCTGCCGTTCCGCAATTTTTACCGTTCCTTTGTTCACCAATATTCCAGAGTAGCTGAGCACATCGAGAGATAGCTTAAGGTTCGGAGACATGTCTCTCGGTACTGTGAAAAATGCTGATTGGTATCGATCTTTCCTTCTGACGGACCTAGCATTAGTTCCAACCTTTTAACTGTAGCTATCTTGTTTGTATCACAGAAAAAGCCCCGCTCTTGCGAGCGGGGCTCATCGTTTTTGCGCCGAAGGCGCGTCTGCCTGGACAGCTCGTCCTAGTACATGCCTTCCATGCCGCCGCCGTGGCCGCCGCCGGGCATCGGAGCTTCCTTCTTTTCTGGAATGTCCGCTACCAGGGCTTCGGTGGTCAGCATCAACGCGGCGATTGAGCCGGCGTTGGTTAGTGCGGTGCGCACTACCTTCGTCGGATCGAGCACGCCGGCTTTGACCAGATCTTCGTACTCTCCGGTCAGAGCGTTGTAGCCGAAGTTGTTATCTTTCGAGTCGTGCACCTTGCCGATTACGATGGCACCTTCTTCGCCGGCGTTCTCGGCGATCTGGCGCAGGGGCTCGGTGATGGCGCGCTTCACGATGTTGACACCGATCTGCTCGTCACCTTCAAGCTTCAGTTTTTCGAGAGCTCCAACGCAACGCGCTAGCGCTACGCCGCCGCCGGGGACGATTCCTTCCTCGACTGCCGCACGGGTGGCGTGCATGGCGTCTTCCACGCGGGCCTTGGTCTCCTTCATTTCGGTTTCGGTCGCGGCTCCTACTTTGATTACCGCTACGCCACCGACCAGCTTCGCCAACCGCTCCTGCAACTTCTCGCGGTCGTAGTCGCTGGTGGTTTTGTCGATCTGGCTGCGAATTTCCTTCACTCGGCCTTGCACATCACCGGGCTTGCCTTTGCCTTCGACAATCGTGGTGTTGTCCTTGTCGATGGTGATTTTCTTGGCCTGTCCTAGATCGGCAATCTGCACGTTCTCCAGCTTAATGCCGAGGTCTTCGGTGATGGCTTTGCCGCCGGTCAAGGTTGCGATGTCCTGCAGCATAGCCTTGCGGCGATCGCCGAAGCCGGGAGCCTTGACGGCTGAGACTTGCAGCGTGCCACGCAGCTTATTGACTACGAGTGTCGCCAGCGCTACGCCTTCCACGTCCTCAGCGATGATCAGGAGCGGCTTGCCGCCCTTGGCGATCTGCTCGAGCAACGGCAGCAGGTCTTTCATCGAGCTGATTTTCTTTTCGTGGATCAGGATGTAGGCATTCTCCTGGACGGATTCCATCCGCTCGGGATCGGTGACGAAGTAGGGAGAGAGATAGCCGCGATCGAACTGCATGCCTTCGACCACGTCGAGCTGAGTCTCCAGCGTCTTCGACTCTTCTACGGTGATGACGCCATCTTTGCCGACTTTCTTCATGGCTTCGGCAATGATCTTGCCAATGGTCTCGTCGTTGTTGGCCGAGATCGTGCCGACTTGCGCAATCATGTCGCCGGTGACGGGCTTGCTCAGCTTGTCGAGTTCGCCTTTCTCGCGGTTGCCTTCCTTGTCGATTCTGCCATTGATGAGCAGGATCGCCTTCTCGATGCCGCGCTTGATGGCCATCGGATTAGCTCCGGCAGCTACCGTCTTTACGCCTTCGCGATAGATTGCCTGGGCTAGGACGGTTGCGGTGGTGGTGCCGTCGCCGGCGATGTCGCTGGTCTTGGAAGCGACTTCGCGGACCATCTGGGCGCCCATGTTTTCGAGGTTGTCTTTCAATTCAATTTCTTTGGCTACGGTTACGCCGTCTTTGGTGATGGTGGGCGCGCCGAATTTCTTTTCGATGACAACGTTGCGGCCCTTGGGGCCAAGAGTAACCTTCACAGCGTCAGCCAGTAGATTGACGCCGCGGAGAATGGCCTGGCGGGACTCTTCTCCGTGAACAATTTGCTTTGCCATTTTCGTTTGCTCCTAATTTGATTTGTGCAGGCGCGTGGCCTGCGGAATTTTGAAATAAGGTCTCAGGTGTCAGGTCTCAGGTGTCAGGAATTAACCGATAACTGATAACTGACGACTGACAACTAGCGGCGCGATCCGGCGGTTTCCTTCTTGGTTGCGCCCGAGAGGATGCCGAGCACTTCTTCTTCGCGCATGATGGTGAAGTCTTCGCCATCGATCTTGATCTCGGTGCCGGCATATTTGCCGAACAGAATGCGGTCGCCTTCTTTTACATCGAGGGGACGAACCTTGCCTTCTTCGTTGATTTTGCCTTTGCCGGTGGAGATGACTTCTCCCTCCTGCGGCTTGTCTTTGGCGGAGTCGGGGATGATGATCCCGCCGCGGGTGGTGTCGGCTTCTTCTACCCGACGGATCAGGATGCGATCATGCAGCGGGGTGAATTTGGTTGCCATAGTTGCTTTACTCCTTTCAAGAGTGGTTTTTTGAATAGGTTGAATTCGAATCTTCCCAATGTAGAGGTCTGTTAGCACTTGAGCGCCACGAGTGCTAATTATAAGAATGTGAGTGGTTGGTTGTCAACTGCATCATCAACGGACTTAGTTAACTATATTATAGTCAATAGCATACAATTACTTTATCGCGGTTGATTATCCGGGTACATGTAAAGGGATTGCACACTACGAGGGTTGTGCCGTCCGCCGAAGCGGACTCAGTTTGTCTGCACTTCTGTTTTCCGGCACTTCCGTGCCGGGCTTTCACGTGCCGCCGCTTCGCGGCTGGGGTCGGCTTGTTCCACCCCTCGCGTGAGCGGCAATGAGTTCGTTTCTTCGTAGGCTTACTACCACGCCCCTTCCTTCCGGCCCCACCACCAGATTAGGCCTACTGTTGCCGTGCTCTGTTGTTTGGCTAGGACTCCCTGGACGTCGGTAAGGAACGACGGCTGGTTGGAGAAATCGCGGCGCCACTCGTAGCGGGTGAGAAAGCCGTTGCCCAAGTTGTAGTCGAAGGTCACGGTGGCTTCCTTCAGATCCTGGCGGATGCCGCTGAAGAGGCCGCCATCCGACATGTATTCCGAGCGGGCAGCCAGGGCGAGCTTCTTGTTGAACTGATAATGGACGTAGGCGGCGCCGCCGGAGACCTCGGTGGGCGTGGAGGACTGGCCGGGGGCGCTGTTTCTCCACAGGCGCTCGATCTCGTAGTCGGCTTCGACTTGGAGGGTCAATTTGGGGGTCGCCTGCCAGGTGGCATAACTGTCGAAGATGTTGGTACGGCCGTTGGGAGCGGGGTTAATGGCGACGAAGCAAAGGCCGGGCTGCACCGGGATCGGTCCACAATTCGTTGCCACCGCGCGATCCGGGTGCTCCTGTCCGTAGTAGTAGTTCACGGTCCAGGTGAGATTTTTTTGCGGCTTGGCGGTGAAACCGAATAACTCATCTTTGAAGCCGTTGTCCGCTTCGGCTTGATTGGTGCCATTGATCACCCAGTAGTTCAGGGTGAGGCGGTCGGTTACCGGATAGCTGACGCGAAAGCCCATGTGGTAATAGGGCAGAAAGCTGAACCAGAAGGAGCGGGAATAGTTCATCTGATCCTTGGTGTAATTGCCTTCGACTCCGAGCGAACTGCTCCACTTGCCGAAGTCGACGTCCAAGCCCTTGCCGATGGGAACGATGTAGGTGCCGTACGCCTGAAAAATGTTGCGATAGATGTCGGGGCGCGGTTCATTGGCCGGGTTTCCTTGTGACGAACCCGTAGCCTGGCCGAACTGCAGGTCGAGGCGTCCACCCCAGCGGCGTCCCTCGGCCACTTCGGGGGGATGATCGAAGATCACGCTGGCCTGATTCAAGCTGAAGTTATTGCTGAGAACGTCGTAGGCGCGCAGCAGATTCACGCGACCCACAGGCTGGTTGAAGTTGTAGGCGTAGTAGCTGTCAAGGCCCAAATTGATGGTGGTGTTGCGGAGAAAGCCGAGAGTGGCTCGGTCTTTGGCGGCATCGTCGGCTGTGAGTTCCTCTGTATCAGCCGAGGACGCCACGCTGTTGGCGCCCGCCGCAGGACGTTGTGTTAAAACGGGAACCGAGCTGCCGGACTGCATTTGCTTCACCAGGCTTTTTAGTTCCGTCACCTCTGACTCCAACTGTGTTACGCGGTCCTGGAGGGTTTGTGCGGTTTCCGGCTGCACGGTTTTGTCGGGTAGCGTCGATTGAGCCCGAAGCAATGCTGCGCAAAGGCACATTGAGAAAATAACGCCTGGATATTTCCAGCTTGATTTGGGATGGATCATAAAAGCCTCTCCGGGTACCGCGACGAATGCGGTTACGAACATCTCAGGCGCAAGGCCCTCCCGGCGCCCAAGTGTTGCCGCGCATCACTTTAACGGGTCATTAGGCGAAAGTCGGTGATCTTGGACACGGGCGTTAGTTGTGTTATGCGCACACGAGGCGAGGGCGAGGACGCCCTCGCGACAGCCGGCAAGAATGCCGGCGCTACGGATTCTCGGGCGGTGGGGGCGAACAGCGATCAGGTACAATACTCAATCTGCTGTGTTTGTTTCTTCATGGTGCTCTTGAGTTCATGGCTTTGACGCTGATTTCTTGCTTGGCGGCCCAGATGGCCCTTGCTGGAATTGTTGCCCCCAAGGGCGTGATGAGCTACCTTCGCCACCATTTTCTGGACAAGACTTTCCAGGGGCTTTATCAGGTCAACGCGTTTGATCTGGCGCTGCTGATTCCGTATTTCATTGTCTTAATTACCCTGGCAGCGTATGGCGCGCACCGCTACTGGATGGTCTACCTTTATTACAAGCACAAGAAGAATAAGACCACGGAACCGGCGGGGCATTTTGCCGAATTGCCTCGGGTTACCGTGCAGCTGCCGATCTTTAATGAGCAGTACGTGGTTGACCGGCTGCTGGATGCCGTGTGCCGGCTCGATTATCCGAAAGATAAGCTTGACATCCAGTTGCTTGACGACTCGACCGACGAGACCGTGGAGGTCGCGCGTCTTCTGGTTGAGCGGTATGCCGCGCTGGGACATCCCGTCAAATACCTGCACCGCGACAATCGCGAAGGTTTTAAGGCGGGAGCTTTGGCGGAAGGATTGAAAACAGCTCAGGGCGAGTGCGTTGCCATCTTTGATGCTGACTTCGTTCCTCCGCCCGATTTTCTGCTGAAGTGCATTCATCACTTCACCGATCCGAAGGTCGGCATGGTGCAGACGCGCTGGACGCACATTAACCGGCACTACTCGCTGCTGACCGAGGTCGAAGCCATTCTGCTTGACGGGCATTTTGTGCTGGAACACTCGGGGCGGGCGCGCAGTGGCGTTTTTTTTAATTTCAATGGCACGGCCGGCATGTGGCGGCGCTGCGCTATCGATGAGGCAGGTGGATGGGAGCATGACACGCTCACCGAAGATACCGACCTTTCTTATCGCGCGCAGCTCGTTGGTTGGAAGTTCGTTTATCTGCAGGACGTCGAATGCCCGGCTGAGTTGCCGGTGGAAATGACGGCATTCAAGACGCAGCAGGCGCGCTGGGCAAAAGGATTGATCCAGGTTTCGAAGAAAATACTGCCGCGGGTTTTGAAGAGCGACGTATCGCGGCACCAGAAAGTTGAAGCGTGGTATCACCTGACGGCCAACCTTAGTTATCCGCTGATGATCGTGCTCTCGGTGTTGCTGATGCCGGCCATGATTATTCGCTTTTATCAGGGATGGTTCCAGATGCTTTATATCGATCTGCCCCTGTTTATGGCTTCGACGTTTTCTATTTCGAGCTTCTATCTGGTTTCGCAGAAGGAACTGTTTCCGAAGAGCTGGCTGCGATCGCTGCTCTATCTGCCGCTGTTGATGTCTCTTGGAATTGGGTTGACGGTTACGAATACGCGGGCTGTGCTGGAAGCGCTGGTGGGGAAGCAGACTTCGTTCGTGCGCACTCCTAAATATCGCGTCGAATCGAAGAAGGATAAAGTTGGCGCGAAAAAATACCGGAAGCGGCTGGGATGGGTTCCGTGGATTGAACTGCTGATTGGAACTTACTTTGCGCTGGCGGTGTTTTATGCCATCGACAACGAGAATTACTTCACCATTCCGTTCTTGCTGTTGTTCGTGATCGGTTATTGGGTGACGGGGCTGATGTCGCTGCTGCAGGGGCGTTTCGCTGGACTCTCGGTGGGTTCGGAAACGCACAGCAAGCCATTTCCGGTGGGCGTGTAGGCATTGAATCATTGAGACATTTAGTCATTGAGACATTTCGATCCAATGACTCAATGATTCAATCGCTCAATGACTCAATGATTTTCATTTGGGAAACTTGAAGTCGATGGTGATCTTGGTCTCGCCCGGTATGGGTTTTCCGTCGAGCTGAAAGGGCTGGTAGCGCCAGGTTTTCACGGCATCCACAGCGGACAGGGCCAGCACGGGCGAACCCTTGACTACTTTAATCTCGCCCAGGGTTCCATCCTCCATGACCATGGCGGTCAGAATGACGATGCCCTCCAGGCGCTGCTGGCGGGCCTGGCTAGGATAGGCCGGCAGAGTGCGGTGCAGGAGTTGCCCACCGGAGACGCCCATCGAGACGGGCACAGCGGGCACAGAGGCTTTGGCGGAAAGAATGGTAATGAGCGACGAGGGATCGGTAGAGCTGGCGGCGATCGGCGGCGGCTCGGACGAAGCCGGGTTACTGGAATCTGAGTTCGGAGAACGCGAGCCATTGGAGCCATTCGGCGGAGAGTCGCCGCTCGATCCCAGCTGCGAAGGGGGCGCCGGTTGCGGCTCGTCGTTGACTTTTAGCGCAGAATCGGTCGGCGGCGACGAGCGAGTTAATGGAGTTCTTGCCACAGCGATCACGTCCACTTTTGATGCGAACTTGACGGGAGCTCCGGCGGGAGGCTTGCCTCGGGATGCATACAGCAGTTCACCGCCGGGATTCGGTTTCAGGACCGAGTCAAGGTTGGGACGGCCAGCAGAATTGGCGGTTACAGTCGTGACGCTGCTACTAGCAATAGAGTCTGGCGGCCGCGCGCGTGACTTGGCATCGGGTTCATCGGCACCGCGCCATCCCAGCCAGATGACCAGGGCCATCAACGAAATCGCCAGTAAGCCGAGGACACCTAGAACCAGCGCCCGGGATCGCCTGGGGGCCCCGATGAAAGCCAAAGCCACGTCGCCGACGCGGTCGGACGCAGGCAGCAAGCCCGAAGCCGGAGTTTTCACGGCAGCGGACCGCGGCTTGGGGGCGGTCGGCGAGGCATCGCGCGGTTGCATGGCGCGGGCCCGTTCCGCGAGACTTGCGAGTTGCTCAAGAAGAACGATATGCGTTTCGGTAAAGGCCCCGGGCTGAGTGGAAAAAACTTCGAGGATGCCGTTGATCTCGCGCCAGCCCTGAATCGGCGAAACGGCAATGGAACGTAGACCGAGGCTGCGGCAGACTTCGACATCGACCAGCGCATTGTGCTCGGTATCGATGCAATGCTGAGTTTTACCGGTGCGCAAGCATCCGCCGGAGATACCCGTGTCCGCGCTCAAACGCGCGCCGAGAGCGGGAGCGGTTTTGCCACTGCGCGCGCGGCACACCATGGCGCCATCCTTCCACATGGCCAGCGCGGCACCGGAGGCGCCCGTCAGTCGGCGGGCCGCGTCCGCGATGGTCTCGAGCAAAGGGTCGAGGCGGTGGTCTCCGGCTGCAATCAGCTTCTTGAGGGACGACAGGGCGGTGCTCTCGTCGAGATTTTCGGAAGCTCCGGAAGTTTGGTCCGCGGATGTCTTGGGCGCGGTCCAGTGCGAAGAAATGCTGCGGTTGTTTTCGGAACGAAACGGCTTGGAAGAAGGCACAACCACAGTTATCTCTCGGCTGTAAGTAGCGCCAGACAAAGCCGGCATAACGCAAATGGCTGGGGCGATTTCGCGAAGTATGAGCCAACTCCCCGCGCCTGTCAAGGCAAGTGACGCGCCGGTAGTGCCTCACCAAACTGACGCACTACCGATCCGGCGTGTCCTACCGCAATAGAAATGTCCCTCTTCGAATGGACGGCAAGCAGGGCGGGCCGAGTTCTTAACTCACCTCCCCGGGTATGGAACCCAGGCCGGCGCTCTGGGGTGACACGATTGGCAGTTATTGAGCGGGAATGCCACCTTTCCGTGACAGGCACCACAGTAGTGTCCTTCAATATTGGAAAACATCGAGAAGTGGAGCGTACCTTTCTCGGCGATTGGAAATATTTCGGGATGGCAGAGTTCACAGCCGTTCCAGAGGGAATGCTTGGCGTGAGAAAAATCAATGGGGTGAACCCACGGAAAAGCGGCTTCGACGGAAAAATCCTTCCGGTTCTTCATCTTGGCCGTGTTGACCGATAGACCTTCAACAAAATCGGCGGGTTTGATGATTCCAGATTTCTCCGCTGCCTCCCAATCCACACCGTAAATGCCTTTCGGGAATCTCGCGGTGAATTCCTTGTACTCATATTTTCTTACTCCCCTCTTTCCCAGGGAATGGCAGCGGTCGCACCGTTCGTCGCGCGGCGCGGCAGAACACGCGGCGAAAATGGTTTTTCCCTCGAACATCTTCTTCCCATCGTGGCAGGCACCGCAATGGAAACCTTCGCGGTTGGTCCGCGCATTGATGCCGGTAGCGTTCGCCTCCATGGCAAAGCCGACGTCGACATGGCACACCCGGCAGGTGAACTTCGAGCGGTGCAGCCAATGATCAAATACCACCGCACCCGGCTCGGTTCCGGGGTAATTGTCAAGAACCACCTTGCCGTACTCGGACGGTTCCGGTGCGGGTTTCGGCAAATAGATTTGGGCGGACGCGAGATACGCCAGGAGCAGGATCTCGCAGGCTAGCATGAGCAGGAGAGAACGACGCTCATTTCTTTTCCTTCGCTTTTGAATCGAGCCTTTTTGCATCGAGGACGTAGGCATAAAGCCCCCGGCATTTTCGTAGTCGTTCCAGGTGGACCTTCTTCCGCGATTCGTCGAGCTTCTCAATCCGCGGCTGGAGGTTGTCGCATCTCCGAATAAGATCCGTGAGTTCCGCTTGCGAGAAAGTCATGGCATCCTCGGTCTGCGCGCAAATGCTATCGAACTCCTTCTGCCAGGACTCCTGCGCCGCGTCCGCTTGCGCAGCGGATGCGGAGGGCCCGCCGATAGCCCGAACGCTGTACAAGGCGAGCCCCATGGATAGCAGTACCGCGACCGTTGTTGCCTTGAACTTCGCCTTGAGGACCATGAACCCCCCTCGTCAGGGTTGTACCGGTTTGGAATGGCAGCGCTGGCAATCGGTCAAAGGAAACGCCACCGTGGTATGGCACGCGCCACAGGACCTTCCTTCGGATATATCCACCATCGTGTACTTCACGGCGCCTCTCTTCACGCCCATGAATATATCGGGGTGGCAGAGTTCGCATCCGTTCCAGACCGTATGTTTCTTGTGAGAGAAGATAATGTCGGGCATTCCCTCAACCTTCGGATTGAGCGCGAAATCCTTCTGCACCGCGAGGGAATTTCTTGGTGCGGAGACGCCGGGAAGAAAACTGGCTGGCTTGATCAGTCCCAACTGCTCCGATTTTTCCCAATCCAACCCGTTGCCAAAACGCTCCTTGGGAAGCGGTTGACTGAATTGGAAGAAATCGAAATCGGATGCGACCTTCAGACCGTAGGAGTGGCAGCGCTCGCATCGCTTCTCGTCTTCCAGGTTCACTTTCCGGGAACAGGCTGGGAAGACGGTTTTTCCGTCCACGACCATCTTGCCGTTGTGACAGGTGCCGCAGTAATAGCCGTGCGCGTTGTCGGCCGCTTTGATGTCGGTGCCGCCAGCCTTCATGGCAAAACCTATGTCGACGTGGCAGACTCGGCAGGTGAACATCGAGCGGTGGATCCAATGTTCAAAGACGACGGGCGCGAGGTCCGCTTTCTGGGAGTAGTTGTCAATGACGACCCGGCCGTATTCGTAGGGAAGTGGTCTTTTCTTCTTGGTACCTGTTTGAGATAGGGCCAGACCGCAAAAAAGGCAGGAAACCAGAATCAGAACCAGTGGGGTAAATATTTTGTTGTTCATCGAGATCCTCCTCTCGATTGAACTGCGCTTATCGCATTCGGCTGACGACGCGCTCCGCTGCTCCTCCTCGAGTGCGCCGCTGCCAGGAAGGGCTCCTGGCGACGCACAACACTAATCTAGTTTCATGCTCTACTAAATCTCAATGTAACGCAGTGACCTCAATCACGATTCGCGGTGATAACCGGGAAGTGGGGGGCAACTGCCGGGTGACCGGAGATTTGGGTCAAAGATCACCCGATGCGATGATCCGGTTCCTCGATGTCACTAGCACCAAACTAACTAACAATCGAGCCGGGGAGGGATGCTAGGCTGGAAGAGCTCTGGTTTCTCGCATGTACCTCCGCAAGAGGCATTGCAGGGAACCAATTTCAAGAAGCTTTTTCGAACAGTCGAAGCGCTGGCGGATTTGGGGCCCGAACTAACGGCGGACCGCGACTTCCGCCAAACCGCTCGTGCCATGCTGACGGCCGTCATGGAAGCAGCAAGCGCGCGTGAGGGGGTTCTATTTTCATTCGGCGACCGGCCTTCCTTGCTGACCTCGGTCGCGGCCCAGGGATTTGCGCTTTTGCCGGAACCCTCGGTCATTCCCCTGCTGCCGCGCCACGTGCACACGCTGACGGCAGCCACCGGTCCGGTGCTGCTCAACAGTTCCACCTCCGATGTGTTTCTGAGTTCGAATGGCAATGTTGCGCCCGAACTGTTCAAGTGCATCTGCCCGCTGAAAGTCCGGGGAAAGCTGGTTGGGCTGATTGCGCTGGGGCGGCAGCCGGGCGATGCGGTCTACGAGGAAGATGCGCTCGATGGTTTTCGACTGCTGAGCCACTACGTGGCGCTGGCCATCCAGAATCACACGCTGGGGCAGACGCTGGCACAACGGGTTTCGGAAAACCTGCGCCTGCTAGGTTCGCTGCACGGATTCTATGACAACGCGCTGGAAGCGTTCGCCACGGCCATTGACGTGAAACACGTGAACATTCACGGACATTCGCTGCGCGTAGGCCGGTACTCGCAAGCCATTGGCGAAGCGCTGGGCATGGACACGGCCGCCGTGGCTTCGCTGCGCTCGGCGGCGTATCTCCACGACATTGGCATGGTGGCGGTGGATAAGCGGCTGCTGGGAAAAGCTTCGGAACTCGACGCGGAAGAATCCCGCGACATCAGGGATCACACGATCATTGGCCACGAGATCGTCAGCCACGTGCAGTTTCCCTGGCCGCAGATTCCGGAAATCGTGCGCTGGCACCACGAGCGTGCCGACGGGTCGGGATATCCGGACGGCTTGCATGGGGACGATATTCCGCAAGCGGTGCGCATCGTGGCCCTGGCCGAAACTTTTGATGCAATGATCAGCGAACGGCCTTATCGCCAACGTCTGTCGGTGGGAGGGGCGCTGCAGGAGTTGATCCGGCTGACTCCGCAAAAATACGATCCCCACGTACTCCAGGCTTTGATGATCCAGGTGCGCCGGGACGCGATCGGGACCAACCGCATCCCGATGCTGGAAGCGGAAGTGTTGCATCTTTCCGCCACCGATGTGGACGAACTGGCTTCCACCCTGCAACACCGGATCACTCGAGATAAGACTTTTCATAGCTAGCAGTTTGCGGAAAAACGCGACTTGCGCCGCTCGGCCCCTAAAGGGGCATCTCAATTTAAAAGATTTGTGGCATCGCTGAAGCGATGCCCTGATACGAAACGCGCGTTTTTCCGCACATTGTTAGGTTTTCATACCGAAAAGAAGCACTGCATATCGTGCGAATGGGCGGCGCCCATCCAGCAGGCGCGAACTAGGATTTGCTTCGGCATGGAAGCAGTGGCTCGTCCTCTCGTGTGTCGCTTTCTTTCCCGATGACGATGTAAACTTGGGCGGTTGGAAGGTGTATCCATTCGACGCGTTTGTCATCTAAATTTGTTAGTGGGACAGGTGCAGTTAATCTTCCGGGGAGATCAATGATGGCTGTCAGTGACCAGTTAGTCGCTACCGGCGCACAACTCGATCAGTTGTGTATCAATACGATTCGGACTCTTTCGATAGACGCGGTGCAGAAGGCGAACTCGGGGCACCCCGGGGCGCCGATGGGGCTGGCTCCGGTGGCCTACTGTTTGTGGCAGCAGTTTCTGCGCTACGATCCGGAAGACCCGCACTGGGCGAATCGCGACCGCTTCGTACTGTCGAACGGACACGCATCCATGCTGCTGTACTCCCTTATCCATTTGGCGGGCGTGCGCGAGGTCGCTCCCGACGGCAAGGTTCTTTCGACTCCTGCTTTGTCGCTCGAAGAGATCAAGAATTTCCGTCAATTGGGCAGCAAAACGCCGGGACATCCCGAATACGGCTTGACCACGGGCGTGGAGACAACCACAGGACCCTTGGGTCAGGGCGTGGCCAACAGCGTGGGCATGGCAATTGCCGAGCGCTGGCTGGCTTCGTATTTCAATCGTCCGGGATTCGAACTGTTTGACTACAACGTGTGGGTGATTTGCGGCGACGGCGACATGATGGAAGGGATCTCCTCGGAAGCGGCGTCGGTTGCCGGGCATTTGAAACTTTCGAACCTGTGCTGGATTTACGACAGCAACCACATCACGATTGAAGGGAATACCGATCTCGCGTTCGATGAAGATGTGGCCGCGCGGTTCGTGGGCTATGGTTGGGATGTGCAGCACGTGGGCGATGCGAACGACCTGGGGGCGCTGGCGAGCGCTTATACGCACGCGCTCAATGTGAAAGACCGCCCCAAGCTGATCATCGTCAACAGCCACATCGGTTACGGGTCGCCGCACCGCCAGGATACAAGGGAAGCGCACGGTGAAGCGCTGGGCGAAGAAGAAGTCAAGCTGACCAAACGCTTCTATGGCTGGCCGGAGGATGCCAAGTTTCTGGTTCCCGATGGCGTGCGCGAGAGTTTCCGCGATGTGATGGGCAAGCGCGGACGGCAATTGACCGGACAATGGAATGCGCTGTTTGCCAAGTACAGTGCGCAGTATCCCGATCTGGCGGCGCAATTCGAACGCATGCAGCATCAGCAACCGGCCGAAGGATGGGACAAGGAACTGCCCACATTTGCGGCCGATGCGAAGGGCCTCGCAACCCGCGATTCGTCGGGCAAAGTGCTGAACGCGATTGCGAAGAACCATCCCTGGCTGATGGGCGGATCGGCCGATTTGTATCCTTCGACCAAAACGCGGCTCACGTTCGATGGGGCGGGCGATTTTGAAGCGAATCATTACAACGCGCGCAACTTCCACTTTGGTATTCGCGAGCACGCCATGGGTGCGATCGTCAATGGCATGACGCTGTCGAAGATTCGCGCGTACGGTTCAACTTTTCTTATCTTCAGCGACTATATGAAGATGCCGATTCGCCTTTCGGCGGTAATGGAAGTCCCCTCCATCTGGATCTTCACCCATGACTCGATCGGGGTTGGCGAAGACGGACCGACCCACCAGCCGATTGAGCAGTTGGTTACACTGCGCGCGGTTCCCGGGCTCATCACGCTTCGTCCCGCGGATGCCAACGAAGTGCTGGAAGCGTGGAAAGTCATCATGACGCTGAAGAAGGAGCCGGTAGCCTTGGCCCTGACGCGCCAGGCCCTGCCCACGTTTGATCGGACAAAGTACGCATCGGCGGCGGGTGTGGCCCGGGGCGCTTATATTTTGGCCGACGCCGATGGGGGCAAGCCGCAGGTCATTCTGATGGCTACTGGCAGCGAAGTGTACCTCTGCATTGAGGCCTACGAAAAACTGAAGGCCGACGGCATACGGGCGCGCGTGGTCAGCATGCCGTCGTGGGAGTTGTTCGAACATCAGGACGAGAGTTATCGCGACCAGGTGCTGCCGCCCGAGGTTACGGCGCGGGTCGCGGTGGAGCAGGCCTCGACTATGGGCTGGGCGCAGTACGCGGGAGCCAAGGGACGCATCATAGGGATGCACACGTTTGGAGCGTCCGCGCCGTTGAAGGATTTACAGAAGAAGTTCGGCTTCAGTTCCGATGCCGTCGTGCAGGCGGCGCGCGAACTGCTCGCGAAATAGACACAGCTTAGAGACGGAGTTGCTCCGTCGCTTGGACGCCGCGCCTCTACGTAATAATTTTAGGAGATGGTATGAATCCAGTGGGCACGCTCGAAACCGCAAAGGCCGTCAATCCTCTCACCCAGCTGCAAACGTTCGGGCAATCGATCTGGCTGGACTACATTCGCCGCGACCTGATGAAGAGCGGAGAACTGCAACGCTTGATCAGCGAAGACGGGCTGCGCGGGATGACTTCGAATCCCTCAATTTTTGAGAAGGCCATTGCGGGCGGACAGTATCAGGATTTTCTCGACTCGCTCGCCGGGCGCGCCGACCTGGATGCCAAGGGCCGTTACGAACTGCTGGCCATCCGAGATATTCAGGACGCCGCCGATCTGCTGGCGCCCGTCTATCAAAGCACCAGGAAACGCGATGGCTACGTGAGCCTGGAAGTGTCTCCGTATCTGGCGCACGACACGCGGGGCACGATTGACGAAGCGCGGCGGCTGTGGAAGTCGGTCGCTCGCCCCAACGTAATGATCAAAGTGCCGGGCACGGCCGAGGGCATACCGGCGATCCGGCAACTGCTCAGCGAGGGTATCAATGTCAACGTGACACTGTTGTTCGCACAGGGAGTGTATGAGGAAGTGGCGGCGGCGTTTATTGATGGCGTCGAGAAGTTCGCTGCCAGCGGCGGCGCTGTGAGCAAACTAGCGAGCGTGGCCAGCTTCTTTATCAGCCGCATCGATTCGCTGGTTGACTCGCTCGCCGGCGAGCAATTGAAAAAGGAAACGGACGCGGCCCGTAAGGCGAAGTTGCAGGGGATTCTGGGGAAAGTTGCGATCGCCAACGGGAAGCTGACCTACGAAGCTTACCAGCGCATCTTTTCGGCGCCACGCTGGAAGGCGCTGGCCGCCAAAGGGGCGCAGACGCAACGCGTGCTCTGGGCGAGCACGAGCACGAAGAATCCGCAGTACCGCGACGTGGTCTACATCGAGGAATTGATCGGGCCGGACACGGTCAACACCGTGCCTCCGGCGACGCTCGATGCTTTTCGCGATCACGGGAAGCCGCGAGCGAGTCTGACGGAAAACCTCGAGGCGGCGCGGAAAACGATGGCCGATCTGGCGGGAGTGGGCATCGTGATGAAAGATGTGACCGACAAGCTGACCACCGACGGGGTGAAATTATTTGCCGACGCCTTCGACACGTTGCTGGCACAGGTCGAGAAAAATTCGAAGCCGTCGACGGCTGGCGCAGCGCGGATCAATCCGCAAAGCGCATCGCTACCGGCTGATGTCGCCTCTGTCGTAAAAAAAAATTTAAAGACTGGCGGGCCTCGGGAAAAGTAAGACGGCTGTGGCAGCACGATGCCGCGCTCTGGACGAAAGACGACGAGTGCAACTGGCTGGGATGGCTCGGCATTCCCGATGAGCAATTGGCCGGCGTCGGTCCGCTGAAGGCATTCGCCAACGAGGTCAGGGGCGCCGGATTCTCTGACATTTTGCTGCTCGGCATGGGGGGATCGAGCCTCTGTCCGGAAGTGCTGGCGCTGACCTACCCGCAAACTCCGGGCTTTCCGCGGCTGCACATACTCGACTCCACCGACCCGGCGCAAGTCCGGAGCGTGGAAAAAAAGATCAACATGGCGCAGACGCTGTTTGTCGTTTCCAGCAAATCGGGCAGCACGCTTGAACCGAACATCTACAAACAGTACTTTTTCGAGCGGGTGCGGCAGACGATTGGCGCCGCCAAGGCGGGCAGTCACTTTATTGCCATCACCGATCCGGGATCGAAGATGCAGGGGGTGGCCGAGCACGACCGTTTTCGGCAGATTTTCTACGGCTTGCCATCGATCGGCGGACGCTACTCCGCGCTCTCGAACTTCGGCATGGTTCCGGCCGCGGCCATGGGCCTCGACGTCGAGAAGTTTCTCAAGCGCACGAAAGAGATGGTCGAGGCTTCGAAGCCGTCGGCTGCGGTCGAACAGAATCCGGGAGTCATGCTCGGCCTGATCATTGGTGCAGCCGCCACAATGGGCCGCGACAAGATTACGCTCATCACTTCGCCGGGAATTGCCGGCCTCGGCGCTTGGCTTGAGCAGTTGATCGCGGAATCCACGGGCAAAGCCGGCAAGGGCATCATTCCAGTCGATGGTGAGGAACCCAGCGCGCCGGAAGTTTATGGTGATGCCGGGAATAGCGACCGCATCTTTGCCTACCTTCGTCTGGAAGACGCGGTCGACGCGGGGCAGGATGCCAAGGTTGCGGCGCTCGAAGAAGCCGGGCACGCCGTGGTGCGCATCGGGGTCGCCGACAGCTACAGCCTGGGGCAGGAGTTCTTCCGCTGGGAAATGGCGACTGCGGTCGCGGGCTCGATTCTGGGCATCAACGCCTTCAATCAGCCCGATGTTGAAGCGAGCAAGATCGTGACCAAGCAACTGACGGCGGCGTATGAAAGCTCGGGCTCGCTGCCTGCGGAAAAACCGATCATCGAAGACGCAGGCTTTAAGCTTTTTACCAACGAAGTGAACGCTGCCGCGATCGCAAAGGCCGCTAGCACTGGTCCGGCATCGGATGGAGCGCTCAAGAACTATCTTCGCGCACACTTGGCGCGTCTCGGTGCCGGCGATTACTTCGCTTTGCTGGGATATGTCGAGAGGAATGCCGAACACGAAGCTTTGCTCCAGAACGTACGCATGATGGTCCGCGATCGCAAACGCGTGGCGACGTGCCTTGGTTTCGGGCCGCGCTTTTTGCACTCCACGGGGCAGGCTTATAAGGGCGGGCCGAATAGCGGCGTGTTTCTGCAGATTACGTGCGACGATGCCAACGACCTGACGGTTCCCGGACATAAGTACACTTTTGGAGTGGTGAAGGCGGCGCAAGCGCGGGGAGACTTCCAGGTTCTGGCCGAACGCAAACGGCGGGCGCTGCGCGTGCATATCGGGAGCGATGTGAAGGCGGGACTCGCGAAGCTTGCGGAGTTGGTAAAGCAGGGTCTGTAGCTTTAATTGAATTGTCATCAAGCGAAGGACCTGCTGTTCGCGGCTAGAAGCAGGTCCTTCCCCTTCGGCAAGCTCAGGGCCAGGATGACAAACTCATATATGGTTCAAGGAGTGTTGAATGCAACTGGGAATGGTAGGTCTGGGGCGCATGGGCGCCAATATGACGCGGCGGCTGATGCGCGGCGGCCACTCGATGGTAGTCTCCGATCTCAGCGCTGACGCCGTGAAGGAACTGGCGGGAGAAGGCGCGGTCGCATCCTCTTCACTGGATGACCTGATCGGCAAACTGAAACCGCCGCGTGCCGCTTGGATCATGGTGCCGTCGGGCGATCCCACGGAAAAAACGGTGCAGGCTCTGCTAGCGAAAATGCAGGCGGGCGACACCATTATCGATGGCGGGAACTCGTACTTCAAAGACGATGTTCGCCGCTCCAAACTTTGCGCCGCGAAGGGCGTCTTCTACGTCGACGTTGGCACCAGCGGCGGCGTCTGGGGACTGGAGCGCGGATACTGCATGATGATTGGCGGCCCGAAAGAGGCTGTCCAGCGCCTCGATCCTATCTTTAAGACGCTAGCGCCGGGACGCGGCGACATTCCACGCACTCCGGGACGCGAAAAGCTTTCTGGCTCGCCTGGAACTTCTCCGTCGACTGCCGAGGACGGTTACATTCACTGCGGCCCGTCTGGCGCCGGGCATTTTGTGAAGATGGTCCACAACGGGATCGAGTACGGCATCATGCAGGCTTATGCGGAAGGCTTCGACATTTTCAAGAACGCGACCAGCAGAGATCTTCCGGAAGATATCCGTTATGATCTCAACCTGCCGGATATTGCCGAGGTGTGGCGGCGGGGCAGCGTGATCAGTTCCTGGTTGCTTGATCTGACGGCCATGGCGCTGGTCGAAAATCCTACGCTCTCCGAATACAGCGGATACGTGCAGGATTCGGGCGAAGGGCGCTGGACGATTCAGGCCGCGCTCGAAGAGGCGGTTCCGGCCGAAGTGCTGACGGCGGCGCTGTACACGCGGTTTCGCTCGCGACAAGATCACACTTTTGCGGAGAAAATGCTCTCGGCCATGCGGCAGAAATTCGGAGGGCACGTCGAACCTAAAAAATCATTGAATCATTGACTCATTGAGATATTGAATCATTGAGGTATTGAGTCATTAATTTCAATGATTCAATGATTCAATGATTCGCTGATGAATCAATCACTCACTCGGGGGATCCATGGCTCTAACCGATGCTCGGCCAGCACCAACGAAACCGCGAACGGGACGCACGGCCGATCCGTGCGTGATGGTGATCTTCGGCTTTACCGGCGATCTGACGCGCCGCAAGCTGATTCCCGCTCTCTACAACCTCGCCAGCCAGCAGTTGCTGTCGCGTGAGTTTGCCGTGATCGGCGTGGGCCGCAGTGCCATGAGCGATGACGATGCACGCAAAAAGGTCACGGACGACTTCAAACGCTTTGCCACCGTTCCGGTCGATGCCGATTTGTGGGAATGGTTCATCCGCCGCATCAGTTATATCAGCGGAGATTTTGACGATCCCGCAACTTATGCCAGGCTGAAAGAAACGTTGGCCAAGGTTGACCAGGAGCACAACGCGCACGGCAACTATTTCTTTTACCTGGCGACCGCACCTAAATTTTTTGGCGATGTGGTCGAGCGCCTTTCCAAAGTCGGCTTGATGGCCGAGGAAAACAGCCACTGGCGGCGCGTGATTATAGAAAAACCGTTTGGCCACGATCTGGATTCCGCAAAGGCTTTGAACCAGCAACTTTTGAAAGTTGCTTCGGAGAAACAGATTTATCGCATCGATCATTACCTGGGAAAAGAGACGGTGCAGAATATTTTGGCGCTGCGCTTTGCCAACGGAATCTTCGAGCCTATCTGGAATCGCCGCTACATTGACCACGTGCAGATTTCGGTTGCCGAAACGGTGGGCGTCGAACAGCGCGGCGATTATTACGATACGGCCGGCGCGCTGCGTGACATGGTGCCCAACCACATTATGCAACTGATCACTTTGACCGCGATGGAACCGCCGATTTCGTTCGAGGCGAACGCGGTGCGCGATGAGCAGGCCAAGATTTTGCACGCCATTCAGCCCTTTAGTAACGAGGACGTGCTCAGCAAAACCGTCCGGGGGCAGTATGGAGAAGGCACGATGGACAATGAGCGCGTGCCGGCCTACCGTTCCGAGGATGGCGTGCCTCCGGACTCGCGCACTGAAACTTTTGTCGCCATGCGACTGCTGATCGACAACTGGCGCTGGGCGGGAGTTCCTTTTTATCTGCGCACGGGCAAGCGGCTGCCGGGCCGCAATACGCATGTAGTGATTCAGTTCCGGCGCGCGCCCTTCATGCTGTTCCGCGAAACCCAGGTTGAAAATATGATGCCCAACCAACTGGTGCTGCACATTCAGCCGGAGGAAGGCATCTCGCTGCGTTTTGCCGCGAAGACGCCGGGCACCACCATGCAACTGGGCGAAGTGAATATGGACTTCGAGTACTCCGACTATTTTGGAGTCAATTCCTCCACCGGCTACGAACGCCTGCTGCATGACTGCATGATAGGCGACGCCACGCTCTTCCAGCGCGCCGACATGGTCGAGGCCGGGTGGAGCATCGTCAATCCCGTGCTCGATGTGTGGAAGGCGCTGCCACCGCGGGATTTCCCCAACTATGCCGCTGGAACCTGGGGACCGAAGGAGTCCGACGAACTGATGGAACGCGATGGGCGGCGGTGGAGGAATTTCGAGAAGTAAATTTGTAATCGGTAATTTGTAATTGGTAATTTGAACGCAAAGGCAAAAACACAGAGCCGGCGGATTACCCACCCGCCGCCGACCTAACTCGCTGACGTCGATTAGACCCGTTGTACGCCGCCGAGCGCTTCCAGCGTCTTCGTAATCTGGCTCGCCCAGTGCGCCACTTCCTCGTCGCGCAGGGTGCGTTCGCTCGACTGCAGCCGGGCTCGTATCAGGATTGAGTATTTGCCCGCGCCAACTTTTTCACCGCGGAAAATCTCTAGCGGAACAAAACCGCGCAGTTCGGCGATACCCAAGGCGGTGACGGTCTGATGAATCTTTTCGAACTCCACGCCGTCATTAAACACAAAGGAAAAATCGCGCTCGACGGCCGGGAAGCGCGGCAGGGCTTCGTAACGCACCTGGCGTAGATCGTGCTGATAGAGGCGGTCGAGATAGATTTCGGCGACAAAAACATCCTGGCGCAGTTTGCGAGCGGCGGCTACATTGGGATGAATCTGGCCAAACTGAGCGACGGTCGTGCCATCCAGCACGGCGCGGGCGGAGCGTCCGGGATGGTAGTAGTCCGCGGTCTGGGCATCGTAGTAGAGCGTCCAGCGGCTGAACGGAGCGAGCAGGCTTTCGATGTCGCCCTTCAGATCGAAGAATGAAGACGGACGCGCCGCCGCGTCTGGGGCCAGACCGCGCACCAGTTCCGCATCTACGCTGCCGGTTGCGCCGATCGAGATTCGCTTCATCTCCAATGGCATCGAATTGGCGGATGCCTCGAATATATTTCCGGCTTCGAACAGACGAACGTTGTCGCTGCCGCGATTCAGGTTGTAGGCGAGCATGTTCAACATGCTGGGAACCAGCGAGGTGCGCATCACCGAGGCCTCGTCACTCAGCGGGTTCGCGAGGTCGAGCTCGGGGGCGGTCGAAAAGCGGCGCGCCTCGTCTTTTGAAATGAAGGTCAGCGAAATTGATTCGTTGTAACCGAGCGCCAGAAGCGATGAGCGCAGGCGAGCGTCTTTGTGCGCATCGGGCAGATCGCGTACCTCGCCGCTATAAGCGGGAAGCGTGTTCGCAAACTTGTCGTAGCCGTGCAGGCGGGCGAGTTCTTCGATGATGTCGATCTCGCGCTCGATATCGAGGCGCCAGCTCGGTATGTGGACGAGGTACCGGTCCTCGCTGCCGGGAAGCACGGTGAAGCCGAGTCGAGTAAGAATACGGTTGATCTCGAGAGTGCTGAGATTTTCGCCGAGAATGCGCTGCACTTCGCGCAGGTCGAGTTCCACGGGAGCCAGGTCGAGCTTCCGCGCGACCACGTCGATGACGTCGCCGATGAGGGTGCCGCCTCCGGAGTTGAGAATGAGTTCGGCTACGCGGTTGGCGGAAACGACGGTCGATTCGAAATCGGCTCCGCGTTCGAAGCGATGCGAGGCGTCGGTGTGCAGGCCGTGGCGTTTCGACATGCGACGCACGGTGACAGGATCGAACCACGCGGATTCTATCAAGATATTTTTCGTGCGCTCGCTGATCATCGTGTCGAAGCCGCCCATTACTCCGGCTAGGGCGACAGGCTTTCTCGCGTCGGCAACGACGAGGTCGTCGGCCGAGAGCTTGCGCTCCACGCCGTCGAGAGTTTTCAGCATTTCTCCAGCATGGGCTTTGCGAATGATCAGGCGACGGCCTTCGAGCAGATCGAGATCGAAGACGTGCGTGGGCTTGCCACTTTCCCATAGAACATAGTTTGTCGCGTCGACCGCGTTACTGATGGGGCGCTGATCGATCAACTGCAGGCGGTGGGCAATGTTTGCAAGGGACGGCTTGATGGTCGCGTTGCGAATCTCGCGGCCGGTGAAGCGCGCACACAATTCCGGCTCCTGAATGTCGATGGTCACTACGGACTTGCCTTGCGACGGCGGCAACTTTGGTTCGATGGGCCGCAGCGGCAGATCGTAGAGAGCCGAGGCCTCGCGCGCCACTCCGTAGTGATTCATGGCGTCGGGACGGTTGGTCGTGATGTCCATCTCGAAGACCGTGTTATCGCGTTCGCCCGAAATACCTTCAACGGCAACACCCGCTAGAGTGAGTTCGTCGGCTAGGCGCGGGTAGTCGACGGGGAGATCGACGAAATCGCGCAGCCAATGGGGAGAAATTTTCATGTCCGTCGTTCGCTGGCCGCTATTCGCTGTTCGCCACCAAAACCGAGCGAACAGCCAACGACGAACAGCGATCAGCTATTACCCAAACTGCTCCAAGAACCTTACATCGCCCTGGAAGAAAAGTTGAATATCATCTACGCCATATTTCAAGATCGCAATTCGTTCCACACCCATGCCGAAGGCGAATCCTGAAACTTTTGTCGCGTCGTAATCTACGAATCCGTACACATTCGGATCGACCATGCCGCAGCCTAGCAGTTCAATCCATCCACTGGCTTTGCAATTGCGGCAGGGAGCGCCGTCGCGCGTCCCTTTGCCATCGCAGAAAATGCAGCTGATCTGCACGTCGGCGCTCGGCTCGGTGAACGGAAAGAACGACGGATAGAAACGCGTCTTCACGTTTGATCCGAACATCGCCTTCATGGCGTGGTCTAGCGTTCCCTTCAGATCGCAGAAGGTGATGTTGGTGTCGACCGCCAGCCCCTCGATCTGATGAAAGATGGGCGAGTGCGTCGCGTCGAGCGCGTCGTTGCGGTGAACTTTTCCCGGACACACGACGCGCACCGGCGGCTTCGTCTTCTGCATCGTGCGGATCTGCACCGGGGAGGTGTGCGTGCGCAGGAGCAGGCGGTCGCGCAGTGGCTTCGATTCCTGTCCGGCGATGAACAGCGTGTCCTGCGTATCGCGCGCGGGATGGTTCGGCGGAAAATTCAGCGCCTCGAAGTTGTAGAAATCGGTTTCTATCTCGGGACCTTCTTCGACCGAGTAGCCCAGATTGCGGAAGACGCCAATCATCTCGTTCATCATCTTGATGACGGGATGCTCGGCGCCGAGGGGACGGCGGATGCCGGGGAGGGTGATGTCAAGGCGCTCGGCGGCTAGCCGCCTCTGAACAAAAGAGCTTCCGGGAGGGTAGATCGCAGAAATGTTCTGGCCATCGGGTCCGAGAGTGCCCGCAAACTCCAGGGATGCCTTGGCTTCTTGGGTGCGGGCGAGAGTGGCTGCCACGGTCTCTTCGACTTTTCGCTTGACTTCGTTGACGCGCTGACCGACATCGCGCTTGTTCGCGCCCGGCGCGGCTTTCAGCCACAGGTCGTTGAGTTGGGTGAGAATGCCGTTCTTGCGCGCCATCCAGCGATCGCGGAAGGCTTTCCAGTTGTTCTCGGAATGAACCGCGGCTGATTCCTGGGCGAGCGCGGACAGCAGTTCGCGGACGGCGCCGTCGAGCGCGACGGGTGAGAAATCGGTTAATTCGGGGACGGTGTAGGCCATCTACAAAACCTCTAAGAAACTGTCATCCCGAGTGCAGTGAGGGACCCCTTCGCGCTCCAGAATTTGTGCTGGGAGTAGGGGTCCTTCGACTCCGCAGAACGATTCGCTTTGCGAATCGTCCTGCTCCGCTCAGGATGACACGACTCATTAACGCTGAATGCTGACGGCTGTGTGCTAATTGCCGAAGGCCGCAGCTACGCCACTGCCGCTGCGTTTGCTTTCTTTGCTTGCTCGGCTAGGCTGCCAAATCCTGCTGGATCGTTTACCGCTAAATCGGCCAGGATTTTGCGGTCTAGTTCCACGCCGGCTTTTTTCAGGCCGCTGATCAACTGGTTGTAGTTCAGGCCATGCAATCGGGCGGCGGCGCCGATGCGCACGATCCAGATGGAGCGGTATTGGCGCTTTTTCTGCTTGCGGCCGGAGTAGGCGAACTTCAGCGCGCGATCTACGGCTTCTTTCGCCGAGCGGTAAAGTTTGGATTTGGTTAGGAAATATCCGCTGGCGCGTTCGAGAATCTTTTTGCGCTTGGCGCGGCGTTTGGTTCCACGTTTTACACGAGGCATTGCTTGTCTCCTTTTTTATTTCGAGTGGCGGCTGGAGGTAAGGAGGCTTCTACCGCGTTTCCATGAAGGAAAGGGATTTCTGAAGCCTGACCTCTTCACGCGCCGCTGCGGGGCTTTTGCTCCGCAGACTTGTTAAGGACGGGCGGGGAGGCCCGTCGCCCAATTATTCGTTAGTACGGGATCATGCGCATTACTTTTTTGTAATCCGCGTCGCTCACCAAGACGGCATCGCCCAACTTCTTTTTGCGCTTCTTCGCCTTGGAAGTCAGGATGTGGCGCAGGTTCGCTTTGTGACGCTTGATCTTTCCCGTTCCGGTTTTCTTGAAGCGCTTGGCGGCGCCTTTGTGAGTTTTTAGTTTTGGCATAAAAATCGGTTCTCAGTTCTCAGTTACGTCGTCAGAACTACGCAGTGTGAATAGAGCGCAGGTTTTACTGATGACTGATAACTGGTTCTACGCTGTCTGCGCGCCGCCCTGCGAGGCGGGAGGCGGCGCCGGCTTCGGAGGAGCGTGCGGCTTCTCTTTGGCGTGCGCTCCGCCTTCCTTCTTTGCTGGCGCCAGAATCAGGTGCAGTGTGTTGCCCTCTTGCCTGGGCCTGAACTCCACCAGGCCTTTCTGGTCGACGTCTTTAATCAGACGTTCCAGAATCTGGCGGCCCAGGCTTTGCCTTGTCATTTCGCGTCCGCGGAAAAAGATGGTCGCTTTTACCTTGTCTCCTTCATCGAGGAAGCGCAGCACATGATTCTTTTTGGTTTCGTAATCGTGATCGTCCACGTTGATACGAAACTTCACTTCTTTAACGGTTATGACTTTCTGTTTTTTCTTTGCTTCGCGTTCGCGCTTTTCGTTCTGGTACAGGAATTTCCCGTAGTCCATGATGCGGCATACCGGAGGTTGCGCGGTTGGGGAAATTTCCACCAGATCCAGATTTCTTTCGCGGGCCAGCTTAAGCGCCTCGAAGGGTGGCATCACACCAATCTGTTCCCCTTCGTCGCCGATCACGCGAACTTCACGCGCCCGGATGCGCTCGTTCATGCGGATAAAACGCTTGTCGATACGGTCCTCCGTCTACCGATAACTGGATAGAAAAGATGCTTGAAAAGTATAGCATGGGGCTGGCGGGAAACGGGGCAAGCCCCGTCTCTACAGTGGCGTTACGCTACCGCGACCTTCGCAGTCCGCAGGCGACGATACAGGCGCAGATAGTCGTCGACCATGCGGCGCGCGGTGAAGCGCTCGCGGGCTCGATTATAGGCTCGGGTTCCGTAGAGGCGTGCCAGTTCGCGGTCTCCATCCAGGTGGGCAAGGACTTCGCCCAGGCTCTCCGCGTTATTGCGCTCAAAGTACAAAGCGGCATCTCCCCAGAGTTCGCGATAGACTTCCGTGTCATTGGCCACGAGGGCGCAGCGCGAGAACGCGGCCTCAATCGACGCCAGTCCGGTGGGCTCGTACTGCGAAGTGGCCGCAAAGATTTTCGACTTGCTGTAGAGCGTGCGCAGCTGCGATTCGGTTTGCGCTCCCTTCACCGAGATTTCGTGTTGGCCGGTGGAGACGCGCACGTCGGCGCGAATCGGCACAGGGGGCGCGGGGATCGGATTATCGGCTCCCACAATGCACACTGGCAGGCCGTGAGTGTGCTGCGTCAGCAAGGCCACTTGCTTGCCTGTGTCCCAGAGGCGCCCGATCGCCAGCACCGATTCTTCCTTGGCCACAAATGGATTGAAGTAAATCGGATTGCGACCCGGCGCAATCACGTGGCCATCGAATCCGTCGCCGTAGGCAAGGCGGAGCATGTCCTCCATCCAAAGCGAAGCGGTGACTACGGCGTCGGCTCGCTTGAGGCTGGCAACCATAATTTTGCGGTACCATCGCAGCCAATCCGAAGCGGCGGGCTGGTGTCCGTGGATGCTCAGAGACCAGGTGAGCACATCGCCGTGTGCCACCACCACTCGAGGTGTTGCCACCGGCAGGGCGCCAAAGCTGAGCTGATTCAAATGCAGAAAATCGGGGCGCGTGTCGCGGATGATCGCGCACAGATAATCTTGTGCCGCGTCGAAGTCCTGTTCACCTTCCTGCATCCAGTCGAGACGAAATGCGGTGGGATGATATTCGAGGCCATGCAGGCCGTCCATCCATGCGGTCTGATGGGGAAGGGGAATTTCTCCAAAGCTTACCAGTGTGACTTGCGCGCCATGAGTTACTAAACCGGAAACGAGTTCGCGCGAATAGGTCCACACTCCGCTGAACGTATCGGCTGTCACCAGTACGCGCACAGAACCCCCGGGGGATCGAGGGCTGGGAAAACCCTCGGGCCTTCTGGCTTTCAGTTTAGGGCGAAGGCCGCGCCGAGGGAAGAGTTTTCTTGGGTTCTTTCGCGGCCTGGGGCTTTCGGCTTGCAGCATGACAAAATTCAGAATATCGACTGGTAAAAACCTAGTCTGCTTGGCTTGGCAATAACGTACTCCAGAGCAAGGACTTAGCTTGTCACGAGTGCACGGCTTAGAGCAATTTGGGTCTTGTCCTCGCGCTGGCGGGCGAGGACGCCCGCCTGACAGCCGCCGAGACGGCGGCGCTACAAAGTCAGTGTTGCCTAACCTTCGGCGGATTTGCCAGTTCTCCGGCGGATCGCGATTGGCGTGCATCGTAACGACGCTGTAACCATTGGGATTCAGACCCGAAATGGAACGGCAGACGGCGTGCTGTACTCAGTCGCCCCCTTCGTGTAAGAAGCGGTCTGGCCAGCCATGAGATTCGATATTGGTTGATCTTCATCGTTGCTCGTCATCGTTGCTCGTCGACCAGGCGTGCGTCTGCGAGGGGATGGAGGTGAGCCCATGGGCATTGCCGGTTTGAAATGCGTTGAAAGTTGTCTCACTTGCCGTCTGCGTCATCGCAATTTTTTCTGTGACCTCAGCGCCGATTCGATCGAAACTTTCGACAAGATCAAGCATGCCGCGGTTTTTCCTGAACATGCCGTGGTCCTTGCCGAAGGACAAAGTCCTTGCGGAATCTTTGTTCTGTGCCAGGGGCGCGCCAAGCTCTCGACTACTTCGCGTGAGGGCAAAACCTTGATTGTGCGCATTGCGGAAGCCGGCGAAGTTCTGGGCCTGCACGCCGTGATCACTGGCGGGCGCTACGAGTTGACCGTCGAAACCATGCAGCCCTGCCAGTTGAATTTTGTGGGGCGGGATGATTTTCTACGTTTTCTCAAAGAACACGGGGAGGCCTCTCTCCATGCCACTCAGCATCTTGCCCGCGACTGTTCTGATTCGTATGGCGTGGTGCGTACGATCGGGTTGTCGCACTCGGTGTCAGAGAGGTTCGCCCGTTTCCTGCTCGATACCGCGGCCGCGGGCGAGGTGAGCCACGGGACAGTGCGCGTCCGGCTGGCCATGACGCATGAAGAAATCTCACAACTCATCGGCACCAGCCGCGAAACCGTCACCCGCCTGCTCTCGGAGTTCAGAAGAAACGATCTCGCGGAATTGAAAGGCGCGACCCTAATCATCCACAACTGTCCGGCCCTGAAGAATATGGTCCGGGTTTGAAAGCGGATCAGGCTGTTGGATGGCCGTTGCCATACAGAAATCCTACAAGTCACGGGACCCGGGGTCGCCTACATCGCCGTCGATGGTTAATTTGCTCGGCTGCGGTGCGGCGGGTGAGGACGCCCGCGCACAGCCGCCGGGACGGCGGCGCTACGACTGGCCGTAACGGCCGGGTATCAAGTTCGATATAATCCACACCTCAGATGGCACTCACTCCAGGAACGAAACTAGGCCCCTACGAGATCCAGTCCCTGATCGGTGCTGGAGGAATGGGCGAGGTGTATCGGGCGCACGATTCGCGGCTGAATCGCATCGTGGCCATCAAAGTTCTGCCCACATCTTACTCGGCGGATGGGGAGCGGTTGCAGCGCTTCGTGCAGGAAGCTCGGGCGGCCGCGGCGTTGAATCATCCGAACATTCTTTCGATTTTCGATATTGGGGAAGAACGCGGAGCTCCCTACATTGTTTCCGAGTTGCTCGAAGGGCAAACACTGCGTGAGCGCATCCGCAGCGGGCCGCTCTCCAGCCGCAAAGCGATAGATTACGCGCTGCACGCGGCGCGGGGATTAGCCGCGGCGCACGAAAAGGGAATCGTGCACCGTGATCTGAAACCGGAAAATTTGTTTTTGATCCATGACGATCGGGTGAAGATTCTCGACTTCGGTCTGGCTAAGCTGACGCGTCCAGAGAGCGAAGCGGGCGGGGAGACGGCCACCGTGCAAGTGAATACCGAGCCCGGCCAGATTATGGGCACCGTCGGATATATGTCGCCCGAGCAGGTGCGCGGCAAACCGGCTGACCATCGTTCGGACATTTTTTCGTTTGGATCGATTTTGTACGAGATGCTTTCCGGCCAGCGCGCGTTTTGCGGAGAGAGTCCAGCCGAAACCATGAGCGCGATTGTGAAGGAGGATCCCGCCGAGCTTTCGGAAACGGCGCGCAATGTTCCTCCGGCTTTGGAGCGGGTGGTGCGGCATTGTCTGGAGAAGAATCCCGCACAGCGCTTCCAGTCGGCGGGAGATCTGGCGTTTAATTTGGAAGCGCTGACAGATACCTCGGTGGCCGGGAAAACGGGCGCGCAGCCGGCGATTTCGCAGGCAGCGATTGCAGGCACGACGAGCATTCCAGCAAGAGAAGTCGCACCCCACGGCAAATTGCGGGAAGGGGCCGGCGCGCTGGTTCTATCGGCTTTAATGATCGGCGTGGGCTGGTGGCTGGGGCGAGGCAGCGGGCGCGCGCCTTTGGCGGAGTATCAACCGGTCACGTTTCGCGCGGGGTCGATTGGAAATGCGCGATTCACTCCGGACGGAAGTGTCGTTTACAGCGCTTCCTGGGACGGAGGCGCAAGCCAGCTGTATGTGGGGCGTACGGACGATCCCGGATCGCGCGAACTGGGGCTGAAGAACGCGGAACTGTTGGCGATATCGAAGAGCGGAGAGCTGGCAGTGCGGCTTAACTCGGTGAGTCTGGGCGGCTGGATGCAGACGGGAACGCTGGCGCGGGTTCCGATGAGCGGCGGAACGCCACGAGAAGTTCTAAACAATGTGGAGGACGCGGACTGGGCGGCGGACGGCGAGAATATGGCGGTGGTTCGGTACGTGCCGGAGAATCAGCACTGGCGTCTGGAGTATCCGATTGGGAAGATTCTGGTCGACGGTGCGAACTGGATCAGCCATCCGAAGATCTCGCCCGACGGGAAGTGGATTGCGTTTGCCGATCATCAAAATGCGATTGGCGACGACGAGGGCTCGGTTGCGGCTATCGACTCGGATGGCAAGGACAAGGAGAAGATACTTTCTTCGGGATGGACCGCATTGCAGGGGATCGTCTGGTCCCCAACCGGCGATGAGATCTGGTTTACGTCCACCAAAGGCGGAACCGCCACAAATCCGCGAGCGGTAACGCTGCCGGGGAAAGTGCGAACCATCACCAACGTTCCGGAAGGAATGTGGCTGGAAGATATGCGGAATGGCGCGGTGCTGATCGTAACCCATCACCGGCGCGTGGGGATTCGGGGAATGCCACCAGGTGGAAAAGAGGAGCGTGAGCTGGGGTGGCTGGACTATTCGGTTCTGGACGGACTGACCTCCGATGGCCGCAAGGTCTTATTCGAAGAATCGGGCAGTGGTGGTGGACCGAATTACACCGTGTTTGTGCGCGACAGCGATGGCTCACCTCCTGTGCGCATTGGCGAGGGAATGGGCTTGGCGATTTCTCCCGATGCCAAATGGGTGATCACCCAGGCGGCGAAGGGTGGCGCGCTCCGAATGGTGCCGACCGGGGCCGGCGAGGCCCGACAACTGACACATGACAACGTGAACTACCAGAAGGCGCGATGGTTGTTTGGTGGCAAGGAATTACTGGCGAGCGGAGTCGAGCCGGGACACGGTGCGCGGGACTATTTGATTTCGGTGGGCAGTGGCGATTCGAAGCCGGTGACTCCAGAGGGCGTGGTCGGCGTAATACCGGGTCCAGACGGCCGGAGCACGGCGGCCCTCGGACCAGACGGGAAATGGGGGATTTGGCCGCTGGACGGCGGCGCTCTTCGTCTGATCCCGGGGCTGGACTCGAACTACCGTGTGAGCGGATGGTCGCCGGATGGGGCGTCAGTGTTTGCCGTTCCTAGGCTGCAGCACGATAAGACTGGGGAGGTTTATCGCGTGAGTGTGATTACCGGGAAAATGGAGTTATCGAAAACCATTGGCGACGGCTTACCGGCGGGGACTGTGAGCATGAGCGGAACCTATATGCCGGCTGATGGGGGTTCCTATGCCTATCGCTACCTGCAGACGCTCTCGCAGGTATATGTAGTGAGAGGCATGAAGTAGCTGGAGTGGACTCGGGTCGGACACGCTAGGATGGCTGGCATGAATACAAAGAAGGTTATTTCGATTGCGGGTGCGCTGATCATCGTTCTTGGGTTCGGGTCAGGCCTGCGGCTGGCTGCGGCTCAGCATGATGATGATGAGGGGCCGCTGTCGAACTTGCGGTTTTTGGTGGTGAAAGATTACAACGGCAAACCGATCCGGAATGCAGGCGTGGTGCTGCATCCCGTGAAAAAGAATGGACAGCAGTCGCTCGGCGGTATGGAGCTGAAAACGGACAACGACGGGCGGACCCATATTGACGGGATTCCGTATGGCCCGCTGCGGGTGCAGGTGTTGGCGCAGGGTTTCCAGACTTTTGGCGAAGACTACCAGATCGACAAGCCGGAACTGGAGATCACAGTGAAGCTGAAACGTCCGGGGGAACAGTACTCGACGGACAATCCTGCAGGCGCAAAGAAAGATGACGACAAGAACCAGCCGCCACCGAAACCACAGTAGGCAGTGGGTCGGAGGGTGGAAGTACGAGAGGAAACTGTAGTAAAAAAGCTGCGTGAGCGAGCCGACGCCGTTTGCATTTTGGGGACGTGACAGGGACGCGCGGGTGGCCTACAATCGGCTGGCTATGGGATTGCAAGAGTTAACGGTCGAGCGCTACGAAGGCGTGGCGCAGGATCAGCGGATTCTGTTGCTGCGTGGACCGATCACGATCGAGACCGCGCCGCAATTCGAGCGGGCGGTGCATCACGAGCAGGCCGAGACAGTGATCCTGGACCTAACGGATGTTCCGTACATCGATTCGGTGGGATTGGGATCGCTGGTGGCGGCGTACGTGTCGCATCAAAAGTCGGGGCGATGCCTGGTGCTGACGGCGGTGAAGCCGCGGGTGCGCAAGATTATGGAAATTACCAAGGTCAACGAGTTTTTCGTGACCTTCAGCACGACATGGGAAGCCGTGGAAGCCCTTGCGAACACTGGGTCGGCTTAAGGCTTCTCAAATTTTCCCGCTTTGAAATGTTTCTTCGCGCACGGTAAACTTCCGCACCAGGTCTTCGCGCACCCGATAGCCCGTTCCCGGTGCGTCACTGATGACAATCATTCCATCGCCGCGGACTTCGACCTCAGGTTCGATGATGTCCTCCTTCCAATAACGTTTCGAGGCCGACACATCTCCGGGCAAGCGGAAATTTTCGAGGGTCGACAATGCGATGTTGTGCGCTCGACCTACCCCCGATTCCAGCATTCCTCCGCACCACACGGGAACATTGTGGCGCAGCGCGACATCGTGCACTTTCTTCGCTTCGCTGAATCCGCCCACGCGGCCCACTTTGATATTGAGGATGCGGCAGGCGCCGGTTTCCAGCGCAAAATCGGCGTCGCGCGCATTCAAGATCGATTCGTCGAGGCAAATGGCTGTTTGGAGGGCCTTCTGCAGGCGCGCGTGCAGATAGATTTCGTCGTTCCACAACGGCTGCTCGATCATGAGCAGATTGAAGGCATCGAATTTGCGCAGGTGCTCAACCTCGTCGAGTGTGTACGCTGAATTCGCATCCACGCTGAGAACAATGTCGGCCCAGCGGGCTCGAATCTTTTCGAGCACATTCAGATCCCAGCCCGGTTTCACTTTGATCTTGATCCGCCGATATCCCGCCGCCAACTCGGTTTCGATCTTCTGGAGAAGTTGTTCCAGCGTGTCCTGAATGCCGATGGAAACGCCGCAGGCGATCTCGCGTCGCGTTCCTCCCAGCAATTTCCAGAGGGGTTGTTGCTTCTGCCGTGCCTCGGCGTCCCACACCGCGTTTTCGAGCGCGGCCTTGGCCATGCGGTGGTCGCGCACGCGGGCAAAGCGCGCGGCGCAATCCCGGCCCGCATCCAACGCGCTCTGCAGCAGCCGCGGCGCGAGATAATGCTTGATCGTAGGCCAGGCGGTCTCGATCCATTCCGAACTATAATACGGATCTTCGCCGGCGACGCATTCTCCCCAGCCGCGCACGCCCTCGGCTTCGACACTTACGAGCAGAATGCGGCGGCTGTAAACGCGGCCAAAGCTCGTTTCAAAAAAATGTACGAGCGGCATGTGAAGTTCACGCAGAGTCACGGATTCGATTTTCATAAATGAGTTGTGATCCGTATCAGCTCTAGTACCGCCAGCCTTCGTCCCATTCGCCCAGCAGGAACCGGCCATTTCCGTGTGCATCGCGCTCGTAGCCCAGCGCACTCAATCCATTGACAAACGCCTGGCGGAAGCGCGCACGATTGCCTTCCTGCACGGCAAGCGCTTGCGGCCGCGTTGCCACCGCGGCCTTCCATTCGTAGATCTCCGCCGGCACATCGATGTGCGCCCGGCACTCGAACTCTGCCCGCGGAGCATCCGCCAGGACCGCTTCCACGCGCCTTGACTTCATCCACCACTCCGCGATGAGCCGGTCGGTGGGCAATCCACCTTGCAACGGCGACGAACTGCCCCCGTACTGATTCTCGTTGTAGCGCCGGGCGATGGCGCCCAGCTTCTCGACATTCAAATACGCGTTCTTGATCTCCAGCGGATCGAACGTCCACTCCATCAGCTCGATACCGCGAGCCAGCGCATCTTCGCGCTGATAGAGCTTCAGCCGTCGCCCCAATCCATCATTACGATACTTCGGGCGGACGGCCAGCATTTGGGAATGCAGGTACGCATGTCCGTTCCGCAGGCCCGGGATCGCGAGCGCGAAGCCGATCAGTTCCTGCGCGCCGTCGTTTTCGGCGAAAGCCCCAACCACCTGGCCGCCGATCTTGGAAGCAACCACGAACATGCGCACCGGAACCAGATCCGCATCCGAGAACTTCCATACATCTTTCTGCAGCGCAAAGCAGGCCTGTAGATCCGCCAGCGCTTCGCACTTGCGGATGGCCGCCGTGCCGGACTTTGTTGCAGACGCGGTTCCGGCATGCGTTCCGGTGGTCGTGCCGCTCACGCTGGTTTTTCCTGCTGCTTCGCCTCTTGCCATAGTGATTCCAGTTCGTCCATCGACGTCTGTTGTGGCGCCCTTCCATGAGAGCGCAAGCGTTCCTCCATCCATTGAAACCGGCGCTTGAATTTGCGATTTGTTTTCCGCAGAGCCGATTCCGGATCGAGCGATAAATAGCGAGCGATGTTCACCAGAACAAAGAACAGATCTCCAACTTCATCTTCCAGACGCGAGCGCAGCTCCGGCGCAACCTGCGGCTTTCCCGACCCGGCAATGCCCGTTCCTACCGAAGGGCCGTGAGGAGGAAGCGTTGGCACAGCCTTCAACTCGTCGCGCAATTCCGCGGTCTCTTCTTCGAGCTTGGCGAACAGGCCCTCAAGCTCCGACCAGTCAAAGCCCACGTGCGCGGCGCGCGAGCTGAGTTTATAAGCTTCCATCAGCGCGGGCATTTTCGACGAAACGCCCGCGAGCACCGATTGCGCCTCGACCACATCGGCCTTTTTGTCTCCGTCCGCCGCCACGCGTTTTTCTTTTTCGTTCTCTTTTTCGCGCGCTTTTAGCGTCTCCCAATTGCGCAGGACTTCGGCGGGCGTATCCGCCTTCACGTCCCCAAACACGTGCGGATGCCGGTTCACTAATTTATTTGAAAGCCGGTCGAGCACATCATCCACCGAGAAGTGGCCCGCTTCGCGTGCCATCTCCGAATAAAACAGCACCTGCAATAGCAAATCGCCCAACTCGCCGGTTAGTTCAGGCCAATCTCGATTGTCGATGGCTTCGAGGACTTCGTACGTTTCTTCCAGTGTGTAGGGTTTGATGGTGTCGAAGGTCTGCTCGCGATCCCACGGGCATCCGCCCGGAGCCCGCAACCGCGCCATGATCTGAACCGCTCGCTCGAATCGTTCGCCAGTAGTGGACATTCACTTCAATGTAAATGACGCGAATTCAGCGAGCAAATGGAGGTGATGCAACATTGTTTATGGGGGAGAGTGAACTTGACGGACGGCGCCGGCCAAGAGCGCTGCCGAGCTTCGCTCGGACTGGACCCTTCGGCTTCGCTCAGGGCAGGCTCACGAGGGCGCCCGTCCCTACGTGATTATCGAGCGAACCAGCAACTCGGTCTCGTCTGAGATAATCGCATCCACGCCCCACGCTGCGAATTCACCCATGCGCTCGGCGCGATTCACCGTCCACACCATGATCTTCCGGCCCGCGCCATGAACAAGTTCTACCAATTCTCGATCGACCAAGTCGAAATGCGGAATCACCCACTGCGTCGCCTGATCGGGCCAACTTCGTAACTGAGATTTCTTCTCGCAGAGAAATCCCAAAGAAATCGCCGAATCAAGATTGCGGATTGTCGTGAGAACCTCGGGAAGAAACGAGGAAACCACATAACCCTTCTGCGGCGGATGCTTGCGCAACGCGGCAAGCGTTTGCACCTCAAGCCCCGCAACCTTTAGTTCGATGTCGAGAAACGCCCGCTCGGCAAATTGTTCCAGAACGTTTTCCAGCGTAGGCAATAGCAATCGTTCTGACGCCGTCTTCTCAATCTTCATGCCGCCGATAGAAGCGTCATGGCAAATCACAGCCCGTCCATCGGCGGAAAGCCGCACGTCAAACTCAAACCCGTCGCAGCCATCCTGCAAACAGAGCTCGAACGACGCGGCAGTATTTTCAGGAATGTGACGCGAAGCCCGATCCCCGCGGTGGCCAAGAAGAAAGGGCTTCATGAAGTTCTCAGTTCCCGGTTCTCAGTTCTCAGAAAAGTCTCCATAGTGTTCGACTGAGAACTGAGAACCAAGAACTGAGAACTGGCGTCTCAGTCTAAATCGAAATCCCGGATCGGTCGCCCCGTATCCGGCGTCTCTTTGGCCTTTTTCACCGCTTCCTGGAATTTCTTCTCCAGCAACTCCGAGGCATGTTTTTGCGCATCCAGCGACTGCCGGAAAATCGAATCGCGCCGGCTGTCCTGTTCTTTCATGGCGCGAGCCGCTTCTTCCATGTCGTTGAAGGTTTTCGGCTTGACCGGCGCCGTGTGGGCGATGATGCTGCGGGTGGCCACGTCGATTTTCATGACGGCGCCGCAGCAGGGGCAAGTCACCTCGAAACTGGGCTCACGAAGATTGGATTCGCGTTTCACCACAGCCGTTTCACCACAGCGATGATACCGCAATTTCGCGTCAGCGCGGAGTGAGACGAATGGGCAAGATGCCGAACACATACAGCAACTCCCAAGCCAGCAGAAAAATCGACACCACCACTACTAGGATCGCCAGAATCTCGCCAAAGTTCAGACCACCTTTTTCCCGCTCGAAGCGGCGCGCTCCCAGACTCAGAATATTCAGCGTGGCGAAGCCAAACACCAGCGCCCAGAGAATGTTGTAAATCTCCTCGCGCGTGGTGCGCAGCAGAAACATCGCGGGCAGAACCCCGATCGCGAGCGTATGGAGCGTGCGCACGGAGGCGTCTGCCCATCCGTGGACATTACACATCGCAAAAAGCAGCGCGTGACTCCGGGAGGCAGTGGTCAAGGGCCGAGGCAGTCTCATGCAGAAACCTGATAGTACCGTGTTTGCCGGAGGCAAGTCAGCCCAACCGCGAGAAAAAGAACCTCACTAGTTCATGGGGGTGATTTCTTTCATTTTGCTAAAACGTCTACCGCAAAGGGCACAAAAGTACACCAAGAAAACCCAGAGGACAAAGGTCTTCGTGGCACTTCGTCTCCTTGGTGGTACAGGATTGTCCCGGAGGATTGCAGGCGAGAAAATGCGATGATCATGGCAGAATGACTTGATGCCCCAGCCCGCTCCACCTCTTCCCGATTTTCTCTACGGCACTGCCTGGAAGGAAGATCGCACGCCGGCCCTCACCGAACTCGCGTTACGCATGGGTTTTCGCGGCATCGACACGGCCAACCAACGACGCCATTACTGCGAGGAAGGAGCGGGGCAGGGACTAGCTGCTGCTTACCGCGAAGGGATCGTCACGCGCGACGACCTCTTTCTGCAAACGAAATTTACCTATCAGCGTGGACAGGACTACCGCTTGCCCTACGATCCTGCCGCCTCTTTTTCCGTTCAAGTCGCGCAGTCTATGGCCAGTTCGCTGGAGCATCTCGCGGCCGAACACGTCGACAGCTACGTGCTGCATGGACCCGCCTCCAACTACGATTGGACCGATGCCGACGTCGAAACCTGGGAGGCCATGCGCATAGAACGCGACGCCGGCCGCACTCGTCTGCTCGGCGTGAGCAATGTTTCTTTGCAGCACCTGCAGCAGATGGCCTCCGCGCACACCGAACTTCCTGCGTTTGTGCAAAACCGCTGCTACGCGCGGCTCGGTTGGGACCGAGCCGTGCGACAGTTCTGCCGCGAACACAAAATCGTCTATCAGGGATTCTCGCTGCTCACCGCAAATCAGGAGGTCGTGCATGATGCTCTGATCGCGAATCTGGCCGCGAGCGCCAGTGTGACGCCGGCTCAGGTCGTGTTTGGTTTTGCGCGTAGCGTCGGGATTTTGCCTCTGACCGGCACCTCGAACGCGTGGCACATGAAACAGGATCTGGCCAGCTGCAACTTAACGCTGCCGCAGGACGCAATTCAAGCTATCGAATCTTTCGCGGGCTGAGACTGCGAGATATTTCCGGTTATCGCGTGTCAGACGAAAGTAATCGTAATAGTTTTGTAATGTGATCTGGGATCACGGCGAAGAGTTTCAGCGGGCATTATCCTTCCAGTAAACAGCCATGAAACTCAATCAAGTGGAACCTCATCCCAAGGGAAGTAATGCGCGCATACTGCTGAGTTCTGTCTTCGGGCCGTACGCGCAAGACGACGAATTTGGCAGCCGGGCGATCAATCCGATGGAGCTCTATCACAACCAGGTTACCCGCGCCCAGGGCAGCTTTTCGCTGCGCATGTTCCATCGGTCGTGGGGGATCATGATGATTCAGGAAAATATTTCGGCGCCGTGCAGCGTGCTGGATTTCCCCACCCGCAAAGCCTTTGCCCGGGAATTGACCGCGAACAAATATGACATCGTCGGCATCTCGTCGATCATTGTGAATGTAGCCAAAGTTCGAGAAATGTGCCGTCTCGTCCGCGAGCTATCGCCGGATTCGGTGATCGTGGTTGGGGGACATGTCACGGCGATTCCGGGCATTGAGAACATGATTGACGCCGACCACATCGTACGCGGCGAAGGGATCTCGTGGATGCGGAGGTATCTGGGAGAAGACGAGCACGCGCCCATCCGTCATCCCAATATTATTTCCGGGCTCGATACTCGCATCATGGGAATTCGCCTGCCGAATCGCAAGGGCGGCACGGCCGCGACGATCATCCCATCAGTGGGCTGCCCCATGGGGTGCAATTTCTGCACCACATCTTCTTTTTTCGGCGGCAAAGGGAAGTTCGTCAACTTCTATGAAACCGGCGATGAACTGTTTGCGATCATGTGCCGCATCGAATCCGAGCTCAAGGTGAAATCCTTTTTTGTAATGGACGAAAACTTCCTGCTGCACCGGACGCGGGCCATGCGCCTGCTTGCGCTAATGAAACAGGGCGGCAAGAGCTGGGAGCTTTCCGTCTTTGCTTCCGCTAACGCGATTCGTAAATACACCATGCTGGAGCTGGTCGAACTAGGCATTTCCTGGGTGTGGATGGGTCTGGAATCTCCGCGGGCTGGCTATAGCAAACTGCAGGGGAATAATGTCACGCAACTCACGCGCGAGCTTCGCGAACACGGGATTCGAGTGCAAGGCTCAACGATTGTCGGACTGGAGCACCATACGCCCGACAACATCGTCGAGGAAATTGAAGCAGCGATTGCGCACCAAACCGATTTCCACCAGTTCATGCTTTACACGCCAGTTCCGGGCACGCCGCTTTACCAAGAAATGAGCGAGCAGGGCCGCCTGCTGACGGACATGGACCCCGCCGACATTCATGGGCAGTTCAAATTTAACTTTAGGCACGCGGCCATCTCTCGCGACGATTCGAAACGCTTTTTGGATTGGGCCTTCTGGCGCGATTTCGAGAGCAATGGCCCCAGTCTTTATCGTATGTGCCGGACTGTACTGAATGGCTGGCAACGTTATAAGGACCATCCCGATCCTCGCGTCCGCGAGCGCTTTGCGCGCGAAGCGAAGAAGCTGAACAGCGCCTACAACGCCGCCCTCTGGGTGATGGAGCGTGAATTCAAGAAAGTGAATCGCAGCGTCAGTGAGCAGATTCACAAACTGCGCCGGGAAGTTGAAAAAGAGTTCCCAGTGGTTGCCCGCCTCAGTGCGTCATCGCTCGGGCCGTTCCTGTGGTGGACGACGCGCCGCGAAGAACGCCGACTGGCGAAGGGGCGTACCTACGAGCCTCCCACCTTTGTCGAGCGCCGCAATTGGGCGGCGGTTTCATGACCGATTCGATCGCTTTTTCATAACGATCACCCACTATCTCAAGCCACGAGCGATTCGCGGTGTTAAATTCCACAGCGGACAGTCCCCCCAATTGGGCGTGGTGTAGGCCGCGGGTCTCACATTATTAAGGGACTCTTAATTTCGCATCCTATACTGACGTGACCTTTCGCGCAGAGCCAGAAAAGTGTTAGTTTCGTGCTGCGGCGGTGTTTATGCAGGCTAACGAATACGATCTGGTGGTGATCGGCAGCGGTCCGGCGGGCCAGAAGGGCGCGATTTGCGCGGCGAAAATGCGCAAAAAAGTTGCGATCATCGACCGACGCCTCACCATTGGGGGAGTTTGCGTTCACACTGGGACGATTCCGAGCAAAGTCTTGCGGGAGGCCGTTCTCTACCTTAGCGGTCTGCGGCAGCGGTCGTTCTATGGACGCGGTTATGTGGTGAAAGACCGGATCATGATGTCGGACCTGGTGCTCCGTTCGAACGCGGTGATGACGCGGGAAGTGGATGTAATCAAGGCGCAGTTGCGGCGGAATTATGTAACGGCGATTGAAGGCGACGCTCATTTTGCCGATCCGCACACGATTGAAATCGTGACCGAAGACGGCGTGCAACAGGTTCGGGGAGAAAAGATCCTGATCGCGTGTGGTACACGCCCAGCGCACATCGATGGTATTCCGGTCGATGGCGAGCGCATTTTTGATTCGGATCAGGTGCATTGCCTGGAAGAGATTCCGCGCGAATTGATTGTGGTGGGCGCGGGCATTATCGGGCTGGAATATGCGTCGATGTTCACGGCCCTCGGGGTGAAGGTGACGCTGCTCGACCAGCGTCCTACGCTGCTGGATTTTGTGGATCGAGAGATTATCGAAAGCCTGTGCTTCCAGTTGCGGCAGTTGGGAACGGTATTTCGCCTCGGGGAAAAAGTGGTGTCAGTGGGCTTCGATGAGGAGCGCGACAGGGTCTTTGCCGCGCTAGAGAGCGGCAAGAAAGTTCGTGGACAGGCGCTGCTCTACACGATTGGGCGGAAAGCGAATAGCGACAAACTGAACATAGCGGCTGCCGGTCTCTGCGCCGACGAACGCGGCAAAATGGTCGTGAACGAACATTTTCAGACTACGGTGCCGCACATCTACGCGGCGGGAGACGTGATTGGATTTCCGGCGCTCGCGAGCACTTCGATGGAACAGGGGCGGCTGGCGGGTTGTCACATGTTCGGCAAGCCGAGCAGGATGCTGCCGAATCTGATTCCGTATGGTATTTACACCATTCCCGAAATTTCCATGGTCGGAGCCACCGAAGAGGAGTTGACGCGCAAGAAAACTCCCTACGAGAGCGGGCTGGCGCGCTACTCGGAACTGGCGAAAGGGCAGATGCTGGGCGACGATCAGGGGCTGCTGAAAATTCTGTTTGATCCCGATTCGCTGAAGTTGCTGGGCGTGCACATCATTGGAGACCGGGCGGCGGAGATCGTGCACATCGGGCAAGCGGTACTGGCCATGGGCGGGACGATCGAATATTTTCGGGATACGGTGTTCAACTATCCGACGCTGGCGGAAGCTTATAAGGTGGCGGCGCTGGACGGGTTGAATAAGCTCTGAGTGTGTGGTAGCGGGGCTTTGCCCCGCATGGACGCGGTGAAACCCCGTCACCACACAACCTTCTTCATCGTCGCGCCTGATACCAGCGGCGCACGGCTACGACCGACCAGATGGCCTCGACTACTCCAAAGGGCCACGCGCCTTGCAGAAATCCGTACGCAGAACCGAGCGCGCACGAACCGGCAAACGCCAGGATGAACCAGGGGCTGCGGCTTTCCAAGGCGTAGGTGACCAGCATTGCGGTCACCGCGAATAGTCCAAATAGCGTCAGCATATTCATAGGGCTGCGTCCTCCGCGCGCGGCGCGTCAATTGAGTAGAGAATCATCCTACCAATTCTTGCGTCGTAAAATTTGCGGTAACCTCAAGTTTTCCGCTTTGGCGGCGCGTCGCTGGCGAGGGCGCCCGCGCCACACAGGCTATGCCGGAGTCTTCGACAATTCGGGAAGCATCGCTGGGCGAGATTGCTCTCGTGTTTCTGAAGCTGGGAACGGTTGCGTTTGGCGGGCCGGCGGCGCATCTGGCGATGATGGAAGAAGAATTTGTGCGCCGACGGCGGTGGATAACCCAGGCAGAATTTCTGGACCGGATGGCGACGGCAAATCTGATTCCGGGGCCAAGTTCGACCGAAGTCGCGATTTTTATAGGCCAATTGAAGCGCGGCTGGAGCGGCCTGATTGTGGCAGGCTGCTGCTTCATCATTCCAGCGGCCATGATTGTGTCGGTGATCGCCTGGGCATATGTGCGCTTTGGTTCGCTGCCGAAGGCCGAGGGCGTGCTCTACGCGATCAAGCCGGCGGTGGTTGCAATCGTGATCCAGGCGCTGGGGAAGTTGGGGCGGACGGGCGTCCGGTCCGCGCTGCTCGCGGTGATTGCCGTGCTCGCCGCAGTGCTCAGTCTATTAGGGGTCAGTCCGGTGATGGTGCTGCTATGTGCCGGGTTGGTTTCGGCGGCGGCTTTGACGATGAAGAACCGGCTGCTGGGTGCGGTTGGTTTTCCAAAAATGGTTGGACTTCAGAAAGCTTTGGCCGTGGCAGTTGCAGTAGTGGCTACAGGCGCGGCGTTTCCAGCCGAGCTCTTGCGGTTGTTTCTGTCGTTTCTGAAAATTGGATCGGTGGTGTTCGGCAGTGGATACGTCTTGCTGGCGTTTCTGCAATCCGAGTTTGTGGAGCGCCTGCATTGGCTGACCGATAAGCAGTTGATCGACGCGGTCGCGGTGGGACAATTTACGCCCGGTCCGCTGTTTACGACCGCAACGTTTATCGGATACGTGGTGGCGGGCTGGGCGGGAGCGGTGGTGGCGACGGTGGGAATTTTCTTGCCGGGCTTCGTGCTCGTCGCGGTCAGCGGGCCGTTGATTCCGCGGCTGCGAAATTCTCCCGTAGTGGCCGCGGCGCTTGATGGAGTGGTTGCGGGTTCGCTCGCTCTGATGGCGGTGGTGGCGTGGCAGTTGGGAAAGGCATCGATTGTCGATCGAACCACCCTGGCTGTGTTTGCCGTGAGCTTGATCGCACTGCTCCGGTTTCGACTGAACGCGGCCTGGCTGGTGGCGGCAGCCGCAGTCGTGGGCTGGGTGATTCGATAAGCGCAGAATTAGGATCTGAGGACAGCCATGAATAAGACGCGAATTCGAGCGGCAGAGCGTCGGGATCTGGTGCGCATCACCGAGATTTACAACTATTACGTTCTGAATACTCCGGTGACGTTCGATGTCGAGCCTTACACGGTGGAGCGGCGCGAGGCTTGGTTCGCGCAGTTCAGCGCGACGGGACGGCATCGGCTGATTGTCGCTGAGGAAAATGGAATCGTGATGGGCTACGCCGGGACCACGCGGTTTCGTCCGAAAGCGGCTTATGAAACTACGGTCGAGACCACGGTTTATTGCGCGCTCGAAGCAATCGGGAAAGGCTTGGGAAGGCGCTTATATGCGGAGTTATTTGCGGTTTTGAAGGCTGAGGATATTCATCGGTTTGTCGCGGTTTATGTGTTGCCGAACCCGGCCACCGAGGCTCTGCACCGGCGATTTGGGTTCCGGGTGGTGGGCGTGTTGAGCGAAAATGGGCGGAAGTTTGGCAAGTATTGGGATGTTTGCTGGGTGGAGCGGGCGGCGTGAAAACCTGCCGAAAGGTGGTTTTTGCGGTTCTTCTACGTCGTTTGTGACGGAGAGGTTAAAATGGGTGATTCCGGCAGGTGGATTAGCCAACTGTGATCGTAGCCGGATATGAGTCGTGGAACCTATCAGCAATCTCGAAGGGCAGTCGACGGCGCCCGGGCCTAGGGCATCCGTGGCCGACGTGCCTTCGCCTCGGCGCGTTGACCTAGGTACTTCTTCGTCGCCCGTCTCCGAGTCCATTCGGTCGCGCCCTTCCTCGCCGGTTTACTGGCGGGTGGAAGGAAGCTTGCTCGAGCTGACCACCGTCCGTCCCATCGCTTTCTTCACCTGGAACAGCCAGACTTATATCGCGCGAGCGGTACGCCGCAGCCTGGTGCTCCTCATGGCGCTGTTGCGGCCATTTTTGTATGCGGCGAACCGCGTGGCCGCAACTCGAATCGTGCACGCCGTGCTGCGCGGAGTTACTCGCGACCGCCTCGATCTGCTGGGCGAAGAAGAATTCGAGTACAAGCTGAAGCCGCTGCTCAAAGAAGAAGGGGTGCGGCACCTGAAGGCGTTGCAGGCAACCGGCGTCGACGTGGTGCTGGTGAGCCAGGGGTTGGAGCATGTGATGCGCCCGTTGGCGCGCCATCTGGGCGTACGGTGGATTATTGCGAATCGCCTCGACTTCCGCGATGGCGTGGCGACGGGACGGCTGCTGAGTCCGGTGATCAGGCCACGCGGATTGTTTGCGCGAATTCGGGAAGCGGGACCGGACGGGCAGCAGAGTCCGGCGCGCTGGGTGCGGGCGCTGGGATTGCGCGGTCCCAAGGCGCTGGCTTCGGCGATTGTGCCGGCCGTGCGGGTGGAGACGCCACGGGTTCGTCCGATTGTGTATTTCGACGAAAAGCGGTATCCGGCGCGGTTTTCGGTGCGGAAGGTGCTGGGCGGAAAGCATGTGATGCTGATCGGCGTCACCGGATTTATCGGCAAAGTATGGCTGGCAAATACGCTGATGGATTTGCCGGAGATTGGGAAGCTATATTTATTGATCCGGCGGCAGAAGTCGAATCCCGCGCAAACGCGCTTCGAGAAAATGATCGAAGCATCGCCTGTTTTCGATCCGTTGTTCGAGAAATACGGCAATCGGCTGGGCGCACTGCTGGCGGAAAAAGTTGAGGTGGTGGAAGGCGATGTTTCGCAACCCGGATTGGGACTTGACCTTGAGACCTCGGCGCGGTTGCGCAACCAACTCGATCTCATCATCAATAGCTCGGGATTGACGGATTTCAATCCCGATCTGCGCGACGCCCTGGCGGTGAATGTGGATTCGACGGTCCACTCGATCGACTTCATTCGCGGGTCCGATCACGCCGCGCTGCTGCATCTTTCCACTTGCTATGTCGCGGGACAGCGCGATGGGCGCGTGAGTGAACGGCTGCACCCGAATTACACGCCGCTGCACCTGAAGGATTTTGACGCGGAAAAAGAGTGGCATCGCCTGCATGAACTGGTGGTGTCGGCCGAGGCGCTCGTTGAAGGGCCGGAAGTCACCGAGGAACTGAAAAAGCAAGCGCTCGGGAAAGAACACGCCGCGAAGGGCCTGAGCGGACAGGCGTTGGAAAATCAGATCCGCAAAAACAAAGTGCGCTGGCTGAAAAATTACCTTACCGAAGAAGCCACCCGCCGCGCGCAGGAACTAGGCTGGCCGAACACTTATACCTTTACCAAGAGCCTGGCGGAATCGCTGATCGCAAAACACGGCGCGGGACTGCCCATTGCAATCGTGCGCCCGGCGATTGTCGAGACCTCGGTAACGAAGCCATTTCGCGGATGGAATGAGGGCATCAACACTTCGGCGTCGCTGTCGTATCTGCTGGGGACGGCTTTCCGGCAACTGCCTTCAAACGAACACAAGCGGCTGGATATCATACCCGTGGACGCTGTGTGCGCGGGCATGACGCTGATTAGCGCGGCGCTGGTGGAGCGGCGGCATGATCCGCTCTATCAGTTGGCCACGTCGGTCACGAATCCTTGCGACATGGGGCGGTCGATCGAGTTGACGAGCCTCGGTCATCGGCGACACTATCGGGCGCAGGAGGGCTTGGAGTACTGGCTGCGCTTGCGGATGGATGCGATTCCGGTTTCGAAAGAGCGCTATAACCGCATGTCGGCGCCGGCGCAGAAAATGATTATCAAGTCCATTCAGCGGGTGATGTCTCCGTTGCCCTCGGCCATGACGAAGCCGCTCGCGAAAACCGAACGCAACCTCGAGCGTGTGGAAAAATTGGTGGGCCTGTTCGAGCCCTTTATTCTCCACAACGAGCATGACTTTGTCGCCGACAACGTAGAGAAGCTGTCGCAGGCGCTGACGCCCGAGGAGAAAGAGGTTTTCGGCTATGACACGGCGGGGTTGGACTGGTGGGAATATTGGATCGACATTCATATTCCGGCATTGCGGCGCTGGACCTATCCGCTGATTGAAGGACGGCCGCTCGAAGCGCGTGCGCCGCGGGTGTTACAGATGCCGGCCTCGCCGACTCCAACAACCGAAAATGACGATGCGGTGAAGACAGGGACGAACGGAGCAACGTGGCGATATTCCTGACCGGGGGAACCGGCTACATCGGCGCTCATGTTGCCGCGAATCTGCTCGGCCAACACGACGCGACCTTGAATCTACTGGTGCGCGGCCGCGATCCGCGGGAAGCCGAGCTGCGGCTCTGGCAGGCCTTGCAACTGCATTTGCCTTTTCCCAAGTTTTACGACTCCTTGCAGGCGAAGATACGGATTTTTCGCGGCGATCTCACCTCGCCACAGTTTGGGCTTGAAGCAGGCGACTACGACCGGCTCGTGCACACCACCGATTCGGTAATCCATTGCGCGGCTTCGCTGAATCGGAAGTCGGAAAAAAGTTGTTTGAATGTGAACCTGCGCGGGACGCTCGCAGTCGTGCAACTGGCGCGGCAGTCGCAGTATTATCACGGGTTGCGGCGCTTTTCGAATGTGAGCACGGTGGCCGTGGCGGGGAAGCGCAGCCACGAAGTTGTTTTGGAAGACCGGGCAATTGAGTGGGAGCGCTCGGATTACGATCCGTACGCGCGCACGAAAAAATTCTGCGAGCACATGGTCCGGGAGTTGCTGCCGGACGTGCCGCTGACGATTTTCCGTCCGAGCATTGTGCTCGGGGATAGCCGGTATCCGCAGACAACGCAGTTCGACATGGTGCGCGCGTTCGTGTTTTTGGCGGGCTTGCCCGTGCTGCCGTTTCGTCCGCACGACAAGATTGACATTGTGAATGTGGATTTCGTAGCGGATGCAATTTCGACTTTACACATGAAAGCAGAGCCGGAACACGATACTTATCATCTTTCGTCAGGCAATGATTCTCAGACATTTCGGGAGTTGACGCGGGCGCTGGCCGCGGAGCAGAACAAGCGCGGGCCGGTGTTTCTGCCGATTTTGGAAAAGCCGTTCGCGTCCATCGTCAATACGCTGGCGAATCGTAAAGGCCCGACGGGGCGCGGCGCGGCGCTGATGAAGGTCTTCCTGCCGTACTTGACCTGGAATACGGTCTTCGACAACACGCGGGTCACGAAGGAGATGGGACGCAAGCCGGCGCCTTTTTCGCAATACAGTTTTCCACTGCTCCGCTTCAGCCGCGAGCACAATTTTGCGTATCCTTATCAAGCCTGGCCGGAGAGCGCAAAGGCGGGAGGGTCTGCCGCATGATGGACTTCGCTCTGGAAGCTTGGGTATCGAGCATCATTGAAGGCAAGAAAATTCAGTGGATGATGGGCAAACGCGAACCGTGGCAGCGGGGCGAGAAGTTAAAGCTGCTGTTTGCGGGCTACAACGGCACCCGCAATACGGGGTCGGATGTGCGCGTGGAAGAAATGCTGCGGCAAGTCCGGCGGATTCTGGGACCGGAGAACGTCGACCTCAGCATGATGACGTTTAATTTTGACCGGTCGCGTGGATATTTTGCGGGCACCTCGCAAGTGCGGTTGCCGGATATTTTTCCGCCGTTCCTGGCGAATGAAGTGCCGAAGCATCACGGCGTGGTGGCGTGCGAAGGTTCGATGTTCAAATCGAAATTCGCCAATGCGCTGGCCACAATGATGATCGGCTCCCTCGGCATTGCGGCGGCGGAGAACAAGCTGTCGATCGGTTACGGCGCCGAGGCGGGACACATGGATCCGATGGTGGCGAAGATGTGCGCCCGCTTTTGCAGGAATTCGCTGGTCATCACGCGCAACGACGAGTCGCGAAAAATTCTGCGGGAGCTGGGCGTGCCCACGGAACTGGGCACGGACACGGCGTGGACGTTTGAGCCGCTGGGCGCCGAGTATGGGCGGCAGGCGCTGCGCGATGTCGGTTGGGATGGGAAGACACCCGTGTTGGTGGTGTGTCCGATCAATCCGTTTGAGTGGCCGGTGAAAGCGTCGGTGGCAAAAGCCGCTCTGCACAGCTTGACCGGAGCGTACAAGGAAAGCCACTATCGGGGGCCCTACTTTCATAACGCGGGACCAGAGGCGGACCGCGCTTACGAACATTATCTGAGTTCGATCGCAAATGCCGTAGCCGCGTTTCGGCAAAAGAAAAACGTCTTCGTGATTATGGCTGCGACCGAGCGCATGGATGCGCGGCCTTGCCGGCGCATTTCGGAGAAACTGGGCGGAGTTCCGATACTGACCTCGGATGACTACAACATGTATCAACTGGTCAGCATTCTGCGCGCCTGCCGCATGATGGTGTCTTCACGCTACCACGGGATTGTGACTTCGATGCCCGCGCTGGTGGCGTCGGCGGGCATCACGATGGATGAGCGCATTCGGAATTTGATGAACGAACGCGGGCATCAGGAGTTGCTGATGAACGTAGACGACCCGGACCTGGAAGCACGGACTCTGGCAGCGCTCGATATTCTGGATCGCGAAGGGGAACGGATCGCCGCCGGGATCGCGCGCACCACGGTGAGGAATTTGAAGCTGATGGCGCGCATGGGCGTGTATTTCGAAGAGGAAGTGCAGCGGCGGTATCCGGAATTTCCCACCCGGCGCGGAGAATGGAGCTGGGAGGATTATTTGCCCCCGCTGAGCGAGGGGCTGAAGGAGTTGGTGGCGGTGTACGGCTAACTGCTTTTTTCAAATCACCATTTCATCGCCAAATTCATCGGCAATGCATGTCATTTCTTGACCAAATGTTCGCCAGCCTGGAGCGTAGCGGCGACGCGGTTGTACTGCAGGAACTCCGCGCCGGGCAAATGGTTTCGCTGACCGCGCGGCAGTTGCTGGCGCAGGTGCTGGTGGCGCGCGCATATCTGCGGCGGCTGCGGCTCAAGAAGGGCGACCGTTGCGCGCTCCTGGCGCATAACTCGATGCAGTGGGTGGCGATGGATCTAGCCGTCATGGCGGAAGGCTTGGCGGTGGTGCCCCTATACGCGCGGCAGGCGCCGTCGGAACTGGTTGCGATGATGAAAGACTGCTGGCCCGCGGTCATCGCCTGCAGCGAGCAGTCGCTTGCCGATGCGATCGTTGCCGTCTGGCCGGATGCGCCTCCGCATTTCTGCTTCGCCAACGTCTTTGCGGCGGGCCGCGAACCGGCAGAGAATCCGGTGCTGGCGGTCGCCGAAGAAAGTGTGGTGACCATCATCTACACCTCGGGCACTTCCGGCGAAGCCAAGGGCGTGATGTTGAACGCGGGCAACATCGGTCACATGCTAGGCTGCACATCCGGACGGTTGGATCAGCTAATGAAGAAGCACCCGGGGCAGGACGCCGTGTTCCATTACCTGCCGCTTTGCTTTGCGGGTTCGTGGATCATGATGCTCACCTGTCTTTTGCGCGGCAGCAAGCTGACCTTGAACACAGACCTGGCGAAGATTGCGTCCGAAATGCGGCAGTCCGCACCGGATTATTTTCTCAATGTTCCGGCGCTTCTCGAACGCATGCGCAAAGCCGTCGACGAGCAGCTTTGGAAGACCGGCGGATTTCCGCTGAAGGTCTACACCAAAGCCAAGGGCGCGTGGGTGCGCCGACAGGAAGGCAAAGCGCGCGCCGGGGACGGGATCTGGCTCGGGCTGGCGAATCGGCTTGTCTTTCCCACCATTCGCAAAAAGATGATTGGCGGCAAATTGCGCGCGCTGATCTGTGGCTCGGCGCCGCTGAGTGTGGAGACACAACTGTTCTTTATGATGCTTGGCATCCCCGTTTTGCAGGTCTACGGCCTCACCGAGACGACAGCGATCTGCACCATGGATGATCCTGATGCCCCGGTAATTGCGGGACGCACGGGGCCGGCGATTGCGGGCGTGGAGATGAAGATTGCGGAGAACGAGGAGATCGTAGCGCGCGGGCCGAATATTTTTTCCGGATACTGGGAGCGTCCCGAGGAAACCGCAAAAGTCTTGCGCGATGGGTGGTTTCATACTGGCGATCAGGGCGAAGTGGATGCCGCCGGAAATTGGAAGATTGTCGGCCGCATTAAGAACCTGATTATTCTTGCCTCGGGGCACAACGTTGCTCCGGAGCCCATTGAAGATAAGATTCTGCGTGAATTGCCGGACGCCACGCAGGTGGTGATCGTGGGCAATGGCCGCGGATGTCTGGCGGCGCTGATCACGGGCCAGGTGAGCGGCGAGAAAACGCAAGCGGCGCTGGACCGTGTGAATCCGGAGCTTCCGCATTACAAACAGGTGCGGGCGTTTCTTCTTGTCGAAGAGCCGTTCACCATCGAAATTGGATTGCTGACGGCGAACGGCAAGCTGAAGCGCGATTTGATTGCCGAGCGCTTCCGCAAGGAAATTGACCAGATGTACGAGTCTGCAAAAAACCAGGGCGCGAAGAATGAGACGGCGGCAATAACGGCATGAACGAATTCAAAGGGCAGACGCTTTCGTGGCAAATCGTCAACGGTGCAATTGAACTGGCCTTGCATCGCGATCCCTGCAACGAGATTGGGTCGCTCACACTGGAGGAATTGGAAAAATTCGCCGCGGCTTTGCCTGGGCTGGGGGATGAAGCGCAGGCGTTGATTATCCATTCGACTTTGAAGGCCGGTTTTTCGGCAGGCGCTGATTTGCGCGAGTTGTTTCAGCGCGGACAGGCCATGGAAAAAGACGCAGCCTTGCGCGGGGTGCAGGACTTTCTGCAGCGAATTCACGGGGTGATGAACGCCCTCGACGCGGCTCCGCTGACGACGATCGCAGCCGTACACGGGGTGACCTTCGGCGGCGGGTTTGAACTGGCGCTGGTTTGCGACATTATGATTGCCGACCGAATGGCGCGCTTTTGCTTTCCGGAACTGCGGCTGGGATTGATTCCAGGATTCGGGGGGATTCCGCGCCTGAAGCGCGATTTGGGCAATGCGGTGGTGCGCGACCTGCTGCTTACGGGCCGCAGTTTCAATGTCATGAAAGCGCAGCAGATTGGACTGGTGAGCCAGATTGCCGCCGAAGGCGAGGCGCTGCGAGTGGCGCGCGCCACGGCGAGCCAGGTCGGAAAATTCGATCGGCAGACGGCGGCAGTGGCGAAGGCCTTTGTGAAGCCGATTCCCTACGACGAGTTGAAGCGGGAGATCGATATTTTCTGCAATCTCTATTCGCGTCCAGCCGTCGCGGAAGGACTTCGCAAGTTTGTAGAGAACGAGGGAGTGCAGCCGTACTTGCCGTGAATCTGTAAGGGTGATTTGTAATTTGTAATTTTAAGGATACTTAGTTATGTCAGCGCCTACTATCGATCACACTCTTGACGAGATTCTGAATCTGGCAGCTTCGCATTTCAAGGTGCCGCGGGAAAAGCTTACAGCCGACGACGATTTTTTCAAAACCCTCGGTATCGATAGCCTGCAAGCGCTCGATTTGCTGACTCGGCTCGAGCACCACTTCCGCATTGAGTTGCCGGATTATGAACTGCAGGGCGTATCGGATTTTCGAACGCTGGCGAATCGGATTCAGGCGCGGCTTTGAGATAACGATTTGAATGCTTGATCTCCGCCAATATGCCAGCCTGGGTGCAGCGCTGAAGGATGCGCTGGAGCGCTGGCCCACGAAACCTGCCTGATCGAAGCCGACCGCGACCGCGAAAAAGTCCGGCTTACTTACGCCGACTTTAGAACCATGGCGCGTCCGCTTTGCCGCGCCCTGGAAGACGCCGACTTCAAGGCGGGAGACCGAGCGGCGATCATCATGACGAATCAGTCGAAGTGGCTGATTTCCGCATACTCGATTTTCTTTTGCGGCGGAGTCCTGGTTCCCCTCGATTACAAACTGACCGCGGCCGAGCATCTGCAACTGTTGGCGCATTCGCAGGCGCGGTTTTTGGTGGTTGAATATTACTTGTGGCGGGCGATCACGCAGTCGCCGGAGTTCACGAAACTGACCGCGCAGATTGTGCTGGTGACGGAAGCGCCCGTCGGAGCGGACCTGCGCGGTGCGTATCGCTGGGAGGAGTTTAAGCGCAAAGGTGAGCCGCAGTTTGCGGTGCGGCAGCGCGAGGATCCGGCCTGCATCGTCTATTCGTCAGGGACGGGCGGGCGTCCGAAGGGATGCGTGCTCACTCACGATAGTTATCTCGAGCAGTGCGCATCGCTGACAGCATGGTATCCATTTTGGCCGGGTGTACGCTATCTGAGCATTCTGCCCACCAATCATGCGATCGATTTCATGGTGGGGTTTATCGGGCCATTTGTCTGTGGAGCTTGCGTCGTGCATTTGCGGACGCTGCGTCCGGAATTTGTGCGCGATGCGTTTGTGCGCTATCGCATCACCTACGTGAGCCTGGTACCGATGGTATTGAAGAACCTCGAACGCGGACTGCGCGCGAAGTTCGACGAACTGAAAGCCCGCAAGCGCTGGATGCTGGACCGGCTGATTGGGCTGAACAAAATGCTGACGCGACAGCGTCCACGAGTCGAGATCAGCCGGCGTTTGTTGCCGCAAGTACACAAAGCCTTTGGCGGAGAACTCCGGGCATTGATTGTTGGCGGAGCGTTTACAGATCCTTCGACCTTGCAGTTCTTCTACGATCTCGGCATTCCAGTTGCGTGCGGATATGGACTCACGGAAGCGTGCACCGCGGTGACGCTTAACGATCTGAAGCCATTTCGCGCCGACACTGTGGGCAAGCCGTTGCCCGGAAGCGAGGTGCGTGTGCTCAATCCCGATAGCGATGGGATTGGCGAAGTCGCGGTGCGGAGCCGCGCCGTAATGTCGCATTATCTGGATGACCCGGAACAAACGGCGCAGACGATCGTGGAAGGCTGGCTGCTGACGGGCGATCAAGGGCGCTTTGAGGAACATGGACACCTGCAACTCTTCGGGCGCAAGAAAAATATGATCGTCACCGAAGGCGGCAAAAATGTTTATCCTGAGGATATTGAGACGGTGTTCGATGGTCTGCCGGTAAAGGAATTCTGCGTTTTTGCGGCAAATTATTTGTGGCCGCAAAAAGGCCTGGCCAACGAGATGCTGGTGCTGGTCGTGCGGCTCGAGCCCAATCAGCAATTGGACGATCGCTTGCGCGAGGAGATTGTGGCGCGCAACCGGCGGCTGGCGGACTTCAAGCGCGTGGGCAGTTACCTGCTTTGGGAGAAGGATTTCCCGCGGACAGCGGCGCTGAAAATCAAGCGCGGAGAGTTAGCGACAGAAATTGGGACTGGCGCGGCGCGGTCGGGATTAGTGGGGATCTAGCTTCGAGCCTTTAACTCTTAGCCCTTGGCTTGAACGTCCCAGACTTCAGTCATCGCGAAACGTCAAACTAGCCAAGAGCTAAGAGCTAACGGCCAAGAGCCGGACTGTGAACGAAACTTTTCTTGCCATTATCAATCCGGCGGCGGGTGGCGGGCGCTGCGGTGAGCGCGTGGGAGCGGCCCTAGATCGCCTGCGCCGTGCAGGAATTGCGATCGAGACGGCAGAGACTCACTCCTCTGGCGATGCCACTCGGATTGCGCGCGAAGCGTACGGCCGGGGCTATAGGAAGTTTTTGGCTGTCGGCGGAGATGGGACTTCGTATGAGATCGTTAACGGGATCATTCCGGAGAGCAAATCTGATGTCTCAGGCATCGAGTCTCAGGGATTTTCAGACGAACGCATTCCTACGCTGGGGTTTCTTCCGCTGGGCACGGGCAATTCTTTTCTGCGCGATTTCGTCGAGGGCCCATCGAGTCAAGACGGTTTGGAACACGCAATGCAAGCGCTGGAGGCGCGGCGTTCGCGCCCTTGCGATGTTTTGCAACTTACCCACAAGGATGGTGCGATCTACTACACGAATCTGTTAAGTGTGGGATTTGCGGCGAACGTAGCAGCGCTGCGGCATCGGCATTTTCAAGGGCTCGGGCAGTTTGGCTATCTGCTATCTATTTTTCTTTGTCTGGCGCGGCTTGATCGGCGGCCGTTTCCGGTACGGCTTGAGGGTCAGCAGGAATTCGACCGGCGGCGTTGCCTGTTTCTGACCTTCAACAACAGCAAGTTCACCGGCGGCACCATGATGATCGCGCCCGATGCCGTCACCGATGACGGATTGATTGAATACGTGCGTTGGGGGCCGATTGGGCGGCTGGGGCTGATCCGCAATTTAGCGACCCTATATGATGGCACGCACACCCGCCATCCGTTGGCCGAGCGCCAGGCCGTTCGGCGTGTCGAGTTTCAACTGGACGGCCCGGTGGATCTAATGGTTGACGGCGAAGTGCTGACCCTGGAGTGCCGCATGATCGAAGTGCTGCCGTCGGCGCTGCGAGTGGTCGTTTAAGCAAGCGTTTGCCGTAGAGACGCGGCTTGTCGCGTCTTTGCCGTACCACTGCGCTGTTGTGTAAGCAAGACGGGCAAGCCCCGTCTCTACTCGTGATATAAAAACTTCATGTCGCAAGAGCGCAGAGAACGCCAAAAAGAAAGACTGGGAATCAAGACTTCGAACCGGAATTGGGGGCGCATCGTGATCTATGCCGCGCTGATCGTGGCTGCGTTCGGACTGGCTTACTATCTCGGCAACCGCAGCCAGCACAAGCACGATGGGTTCGCGCGCTGCCTCAAGGATCGTGGCGTGAAAATGTACGGCGCCTATTGGTGTCCGCATTGCCAGGAGCAAAAGGAGAACTTTGGCGCGTCCTTCGAATACGCTCCTTACATAGAGTGCGGCATCAAAGGTGACTTGCGTGGAGTGGCGCAGGTTTGCAAAGACGAGGGCATCAAGCATTTTCCCACCTGGCAGTTTCCGCCCACCGGCGAACGAGTGGAGCGCGTTTTCACCCTGCAGGAACTCAGCGATCGGACGGGGTGCGCTCTGCCATGACTTTGCCTACCCCGGCCGATTTGACGAATCGTTTGATGAGCGTAGTCGCGATTCTAGCGGTCTGCGGAATCGTAGTCTCCTCGGAGTCGCTCCAACATCATTACGCCACTTCCAAAACGGCGTTTTGCGATATCGGGGAAATGCTGAATTGCGACATTGTGAACCGCAGCGAATATTCCTCGATCCTGAGAGTCCCAGTGGCGCTGATTGGCATGATCGGATACGCGGTGCTGGCGGGCCTGGCCACGGTGTATCGAGAGCGCCGCGAGACTCCGGCGATTCTCTTCGGCGCTGCCGCGGCGGGCTTGGCGTTTGCTTTGTACCTGACCTACATTGAGGCGCGGGTGTTGGGAGTCTACTGCATACTGTGTTTGAGTTCGTTAGCGTTGATTGCGACGACGACTGTGTTGGCAGGGGTCATCTGGTGGAGACGCCGTTCCCAGTAGCCTGTACCAGTGGCCCAGTACGTGCAGAGATGGTTTTACTGAGAGCTGAGAGCAGACAGCTGAAAGCTAGACTCACTTCATGCCCCGACTTACCACTCGAAAACTGAAAACAAATCCGTCGGGCGCCGTCGCCCAGCCGGTTCCTGCCGGCACGCTTTGGCTGCATGAGCTCAGCAGTCGCATTTTCGGAAACACTCGACTGTTGCGGGTTTGGCTGCCTCCGGAGTACGACGGCTGGGGCGAGACGCGCTATCCCGTTCTCTACATGAATGACGGGCAGAATCTATTCAATCCAGCAACGGCTTTTGCCGGCGTGCACTGGCAGGTCAGCGAGACGGCGACACGGTTGATCGCCGCGCAAAAAATTCCGCCGCTCATTATTGTCGGTATCGACAACACCAAGAACCGGGCTTGCGAGTACATTCCGTATCGGTCAAAAGATCCCAGAGTTTTGAAGCCGCAAGGAAAATGCTATCCCGATTTTCTGCAGCGTGAAGTCATGCCGCTGATTGAAGACCGATACGCAGTGCTGAAAGGCCCGGAGAATACGGGACTGGGCGGTTCTTCTCTCGGAGGTTTAATCGCGTTGCACACGCAGCTGGCCGCTCCGGCAGTGTTTGGACGTTTGCTGGTCGAGAGCCCATCGCTGTTCGTGGCGAAGCGAAAGATTCTGGAAGAGAGCCGTCGAACCCGCCGTTGGCCGCAGCGCATGTATCTGGGCGTAGGCACGCGGGAAACGGGGCAGGCGGAAAAAGACGAACAGATTGTGGCTGACGTTCGCGAACTGGAGGCCGTCCTGCGCGCCGCTGGTTTGGACGAAACGCGTCTGAAGGTTTGCCTCGCGGAGGGTGGAACGCACAGCGAATCGGCCTGGGCGGCGCGCTTTCCCGAGGCACTGGAGTTTCTCTACTCGGACCGCTCGACCGGTCGTTCCAAGAGTCAGTGAGAGTCGAGAGCCTGTTGGTTTGGTGGTGGCCCCGAGACGGGGCAAGCCCCGTCTCTACAGATAAAAATTATTTTGTAATCACGCCGCAGGCGATGCGGTCGCCGGCATTGCCGGCAGGGTCAGTTTTCTGGTCGTCGGCCTTGGCATGGATCACCAGGGCGGTGCCGCCATTGCTGAACAGCGAATGGCTGGCGCTGCCAAGGTTCACGTCTTTATCCTCGCGCTTGAAATGCGCTTTGCCGTCGGCGGCTACGGTAAAGTTGGGACCGTCGCCGGCATGGTGGCCTTCCGGATTCTCCAAGCCATGCTTTTTGCCATCGGGATTGAAGTGGCCTCCCGCGGACTTGAAGTCGGGAGCGTCGCACTTCGCGTTCTGATGAAAGTGGATGGCATGTTCGCCGGACGGCAGATTCTCCACCTTGACGTCCATTTTTATTCCCGAAGCCGATTCCGTCAGAATTGCTGTGCCCACGACCTGGCCTTGAGCATCCTTGAGTTGAACCACAGTCTTGGCTGAACTAGCGGATGCGAGTGCAATCACGAGCAGTGCGAGGGGGAGCATGCGAAGAGTTTTCATGCAGGGGATTATACCGAAAATAAGCTCCGAGCCTCGAGCTTCGAGCTGCGAGCAATCAAGACCCGAGGTGCTCGCTCGAAGCGCGCAACTCGTAGCTTGCAGCCCAGCCGCTCTGGCGCAGAACGCGGTGCAATGGGACAATAGAAAAATGCAAAATCTCACTACAGCGCTATTATTGGCCGCGGCAACCATGCTGGCCGGAGTTTGCTCTGCCCAGCAGACTCCCCCAGCGAACACTCCGCCGGCAACAACCTCAGCGGCTCCTGCAGCCACAACTCCGAAGACTCCGGCGAAAACGACAGGAACGGCAGCGAAAACGGCGCCGGCTCCGCTCACAACGAAAAAAGAGAAGTTCAGCTACGCCCTCGGAATGAATATCGGGAAAAACCTTGGGAATCAGTTGAAGCAAGGGTCGGTGGAAGTGGACTGGAACCTTGTATCTCAGGGCCTTAAGGATTCCGCGACAGGCGGTAAGACGCGACTGACCGAAGAGGAAGCGAAAACCGTGTTTAACGAAGTGCAGGGCGAGGTCCAAAAAGCAGCGCAGGAAAAGGCGAAGGCCACCGCGGCGAAAAATAAGGCTGACGGCGACGCTTTTCTCGCCGCCAACAAAGATAAAGAAGGCGTCGTCACTTTGCCCAGCGGTCTGCAGTACAAGATTCTGAAAGCGGGCGACGGACCGAAGCCCGCCGCGAGCGACCAGGTTGTATGTAACTACAAGGGCACGCTCGTGAACGGCACGGAATTTGACAGCTCGTACAAGCGCGGTCAGCCCGCGACGTTTGGAGTTGGGCAGGTCATCAAGGGCTGGACGGAAGCGTTGCAGCTCATGCCCGTCGGATCGAAGTGGCAGCTCTTCATCCCTTCCAGCCTTGCCTACGGCGAGCGCGGGGAGCCGCGTGGCGGAATCGAGCCCAATGAAGTTCTGATTTTTGAAGTCGAACTGATGTCGATCGTCGATAAGAACGCGGATAAGAACAAGGACCAAAAGAAAGACGACAAAAGCGAAGAAAAGAAGTAGCAGAAGCTCGGTCCGTGGAGTGCGGGCGTCCCCGCCCGACTGCCCCAGGGCTTCAAAAAGAAGGGACGGGCGAGATGCCCGTCCCTTCGCTGCTTACTGCTATTCATAGCGCAGGGCTTCGATGGGGTCAAGGCGCGAGGCGCGAATGGCTGGGACCATGCCGCTGACGAGCCCGACGGCAGTGAGAATCAGGACGGCAACGAGCAAGGCGAGGGGATTGATCATGAGACGTATGTCGCCGGCTTCGGCATGTTTCGCCATGGCGCTGTACAGCGTAAGTCTACCGACGGTGAGGGCGACGACATAAGCCAGAATGATGCCGAACAGTCCGCCAATGAAGGTGATGGTGAGCGCCTCAGCCAGAAACTGCAGAAAAATGTGGCGGCGCCGTGCGCCCAACGCTTTCTCGACGCCGATCTCGCGGGTGCGCTGCGTAACCGAGACCAGCATGATGTTCATTAATCCCACCCCGCCGATGCCCAGGGTGAGCGTGCCGATGAAGCCGAGCAGAATCTTGAGGCCGAGCGTAATCACCTGAAACTGGTGAACCTGTTCCATAAGATTGAAGACAAACAGCGCGCGGCGATCAGCGGGATTGAATTTATGCTGAGCGGCCATGACGTAACGCACGGATTGCTCGATCCGTTGATAGTCGTTGGTTTCGTAATTGAACCAGATGGAGTCGAGGTAGTGCGTATCCTTGAGGTCGCTCATGGTGGTAAAGGGCACGTAGATGACGCGATTAATATTGTCGTCGCCGGCCTGCATCTTGGCGCTTAGAACGCCGACCACTTCAAAACTGATGCCATCAAGGCGAATATATTCGCCCAAAGCATTACGTCCGGAAAAAAGTTTTTCTTTCGTTTCCGAACCGATAACGGCGACGCGTGCGCGCTGCATTTGATCCTCGGGATTGTAAAAGCGTCCCTGCGCCAGGCCCAGAGCGCGGATGGCAAAAGTGTTGGGATATTCTCCGTTGACGCTCATGGTGTAAGAACGAGTGTCGTACTGGACGGTCGCCCGTTTAAAGCAATCGGGAGTGATGTGGGTGATCTGCGGGATGTTGGTGGAGAGGAGATCGACGTCGTCCAGAGTGAGGCGAAGCAGCGCGCCGGCCTTCTCGCCCCCGGACTGCATGGAGGAGCGGCCGGGAACCACGATAAAAAGCTTAGTTCCGAAGTTAGCGAAAATATTGGCGCAGGCGCGGCCGAAGCCGTCGCCGTAGGCGAGAAGCATGACCACCGTGGCGATTCCCCAGGCCATGCCCAGCATGGTAAGCGCGGTGCGCCGCCGATTGTGGCGCATGGCTTCGTAGGACTCCTGGAGCAGATCGCGAACCATAGTAATTTGTAATTTGTGATTGGTTATTTGTAATTTGTAATTTCAAACGCCCGAACGACAATTACCAATTACAAATTACCAATTACAAATTCCTCATTCTTGCCGCAGAGCCTCCACCGGTTCCAGGCGGGCGGCCTTGCGCGCGGGATAAAGTCCAGCAACGACCCCGGCGAGAGTAAGGCTAGCGATGGCCAGGATCGCGGTTTTGGGCACGAGTCGGGGAGGATCAAAGCCGCCCGGGCCGTTGTAATTGCCGAGCAAGGCCATAAAGCCGCCCGCCAGCGCCATGCCGATGAGTCCGCTGACCAAGGTGAGCAGAATGCCTTCGACGAAAAATTGCAGCATGATACTGCGGTTGGTGGCGCCGAGTGCCTTGCGCAATCCGATTTCGCGGGTGCGCTCGGAGACCGCGACGAGCATGATGTTGATAACACCGATGGCGCCGAGCGCGAGCGTGACCAAGCCGACAGTGCCGAGAAATTCGTTCATGGCATCGAAGATGGTACCCATCATTTGCGCTTGCTTGACCGTATCCCAGCCTTCGAAGGCGTCTTCATCGTGATAGTCGAAGTGGTGATTGCGGGCGATAACTCGGCGTGCTTCATCCTGTGCAATTAAATGTTCGTCGGCGACGCGCGGCTGATAGTTGAGAAACGAAATCGCGTCGAAGGCCTCTTCGCCCTTGATCGGGAAAGCGCTGCGCATGACCTGGAAGGGAATGTAGCAGCGGGTATTGGTGGAATTGTCGTCGCCGCGGCCGACGCGCTTCAGAGTGCCAACCACCTCGAAGCGATAGTCATTGAGCAGAATAAACGAGCCAATGGCGGGGCGTCCGGGGAAAAGGTTGCGCCTCATCTCGTCGCCGAGGACGACGACGTTGCGCTTCTGTACTTCGTCAAGGTTGTTGAGCCAGCGCCCCTGCAGCAGCGGGAGGTAGCGAATCCCGTTGTACTGCGGTTCGGCCCCCGTGAGTTGCCCGCTGGCGCTGGCAAACTCGCTGACCGCGTGCACATCGTCGGTGGTAAGAACGGGAGTGATGGCCTTGATGTGCGGGGATTCCTTGCGGATGTCGAGATAATCTTGGTACGTGAGCCGGTACTGGCGTGCGGAGTTCATACTGCCCGCTACCGCCGGAGCGCGGCCCGGGAAAAGCATCATGATGTTTTCGCCGTACTCCGAAAGGTTGCGCTTGTTACCGGTTCGGAAGCCCTCCCCGAGCCCGACCAGCAGGAGCAGAGAACCGACGCCCCAGGCGATGCCGAACATGGTGAGAAACGAGCGCAGTTTGTGCGCCCACAACGTGGCAAAAATCTGCGCGACAATGTCGAACTCCATCCGCATGGGTACTATCTCGCGAACCGGAGGCTGGCTATGGGTTTTCAGCCCCACCACCGTCCTTTGTATCAGGATAGCAAGCGGTCGGCGCGGGGTATACCGCAAGTTCTGGAGCTTGCCTTCGAGATACTTCTTTCAAAGCAGGTGCATCGATTCTGGTGCAATCGTGCCCGAGGCAGTCCATGAACTCAGAGCTGGTCGCCGTGGTAGGGAATGGCGGGCCGTCCTTTCAACACCGCTTGAATCCGCTGTCGCTGCTCGGCGCTCAGGGCCATAAACTGAAAACCATATTCTGTTCCCAGGGCACGAGAAACCTTCGCTGGAATTGCCTGTTTATCGGAATCAGACAGCGGAATTTCCAGTGTAACCAGTTCCCCCAGGTTCAAAAATTCGGCAACGAACCCGCCCAGACCGCTTTCGCTGAGATTGCGCGCCCACCCCGGCAAGTTCAGTTTTCTGCCGTCGCGCTCGAAACGAATTCGAATCCTCGCCTCGAACACGTGCCGCGAGCAGATCCGATCGGGCGAATCGGCTGCGCCGCCAGGATTAGAGCTTGCCATTCGTTGGTTTCAGTCCTTCGTAATGTATGGCGCGCCTCGTCTGTTGCAAGAAGTATTGCTTCAGAGATGAGCTAAGAAGAATACCAGAGGAAGAGCTTTTTGCCCGGCGATGGCAAGCCCTGTGCGAGAAGATCCCCATTCTCACATTCGACGAAAAATTCAGTCTCTACAAGGGGCTCAAACTTATATGGTGAGCTGATTCCGGCTTGGAAGGGATGTAACAATTCACCCACAAAGAGACCCACAAACAGATTGACAAGCGCAACCCCACTGCTCTAGCATCGTGATGTTTATGACTCCGCTGACCCGCCATCATCACCATCCTCACCATGCGACGAGCGTGTCGGCGGGGGACAACGGATAAACAAGCACTCATAGGAATCCAAGCCCGCTGGCGCACAAGTTGCCCAGCGGGTTTTTGCTTTTGGCGGGCTTTCCAAGATTCGATACAAATGATGAGGAGGGTCGAATGGAAATCGACTTCGACAAGATGCAAGGCCTGGTTCCAGCCGTCATTCAGGACGCCGCCAACGGAGAACTCCTGATGCTCGGCTTTATGAACCAGCAAGCACTGGAGATGACCCTGAGCACCGGCTTCGTGACCTTCTACAGTCGCACGCGGCAGAAACTCTGGACCAAAGGAGAAACCTCCGGCAACTGCTTGCAGGTGACTGACGCCTCGACCGACTGCGACCGGGATTCGCTGCTATTCCGCGTCAACGTTCTTGGCGACGGCAAGGTCTGTCACAATGGAACGCGCTCCTGCTTCACCGAGCCACTTCAACTGAAGGCGGCCGCGCCCGCGAATGATCTGTTGAAAACATCGGAATCAGAAAAGGGGAACCGATGAAATTGCGCATGGGCATCCCCAAAGGCAGTTTGCAGGAGGCGACATTGAGCCTGTTCGCCCGCGCCGGCCTGCGCGTGTACACCAACGCCCGCTCCTATTTCGCCGCCACCGATGATCCCGAACTCGATTGCATGTTGATTCGCGCTCAGGAAATGGCGCGTTACGTCGAGCACGGTGCCCTCGATGCCGGTTTGACGGGCCTCGATTGGGTGCTCGAGAGCGGCCTCGATGTGGTCAAGGTCTGCGACCTGATCTATGCCAAGCAAAGCATGGGCAAAGTCAAATGGGTGTTGGCCGTTCCCGAAGAGTCAAGCTTCCGGAAGCTGGAAGACCTTCAAGGCCGAATTATTGCCACCGAGTTGGTAAGTTTTACCCGCAACTATTTTGCGAATCGAAAAGTAGACGTGCGCGTCGAGTTCTCCTGGGGGGCGACCGAAGTCAAGCCACCCTTACTGGCCGATGCCATAGTCGAAGTGACGGAAACGGGAAGTTCTCTGCGCGCCAATCATCTGCGAATTCTAGAAACCGTTCTGGAGTCGAACACGCAACTCGTAGCCAATCAGGCCGCCTGGGCCGATTCCGCCCGCCGCCAAAAAATCGAGAACCTGGCCGTCATGCTGAGTGGAGCGATTGCCGCCCTGGGCCGTGTCGGGCTGATGCTCAACGTGCGCAAACCAGATTTGCCCGCAGTCCTTCATCTTCTGCCCGCGCTGCAGAATCCGACCGTTGCGCCCCTGGCCGATGGCGAGTGGGTTGCCGTCAATACAGTGATTGAGGAGCAAGCCGCCTGGTCGCTGATTCCAAAACTGAAGCAAGCCAATGCCCAGGGCATCGTCGAATACCCGCTGAACAAGGTGGTCTTGTGATGCGCGCCAAGGCGATGCGGGGAAAGAACGATGTTAAGCGCAAGAAAAAGGCAGTCAAGCGCAGCAGAGTTCTGAATAAAGACAACAAAGTCGTGATGCGCATTCTCGCAGGCTCCGAGCAGGCTAGTTTCGTAACCGCGCTAGCCGGACGCGGCGCGACCGATCTGGCCGGCGTCGAGCCCGCCGTTCGCCGCATCGTAGAGGACGTCCGCCGTAATGGAGATCGCGCCCTGCGTCGCTACGCCACACGTTGGGACGGACTGCGCAAGAACGAACCACTCCGCGTCCCTGAAGACGAACTGCATCGCGCCTGGGAGCAAACCGCCCCCGAATTGCAGCAGGCGATTGAACACGCCGCCGGTAATATCCGCCGCTATGCGGAGTGGCAAGCGCCCCAGAGCGGAGATAGAGATGGCAGCAACGAATGGCTGCGCGAAATCGAACCCGGCGTCAACGTCGGCCAGTTGGTGCGGCCGCTGGAGTCGGTGGGATGCTACGTTCCCGGCGGACGCTATCCGTTGCCGTCGACCGTGCTCATGACAGTGATTCCCGCGCAGGTCGCCGGTGTCGCGCAAATTCGCGTGGCGTCTCCGCGTCCGGCGCGGGCAACCTTGGCGGCGGCTGCATTTCTGGGCGTGCGCGAGTTCTACCGCGTTGGCGGAGCGCAGGCAGTTGCCGCCCTTGCCTACGGAACAAATGAGATTCCGCGAGTGGATAAAATCGTCGGTCCCGGCAACCTCTATGTGACCGCAGCCAAGAAATTGGTGGCCTTCGATTGCGCCATTGAATTCCTGGCGGGTCCCACCGAAGCGGTAGTCATTAGCGCAGAGGGCGATCCCGCCTGCATCGCCTCCGACCTGGTGGCGCAAGCGGAGCACGATCCCGATGCGCTCTGCGTTTTTATCACGACTTCGCCAGCGTTGGCGAAGAAAGTTCAAAACGAAGTGCAGACCCGCACGCGTGACAATCCAACCGCAGCCCAGTCGCTTTCCCGTCGCGGCGCGATTTTGCTAAGCGAGTCGCTCGAGCAGGCCATCGAGATCGCCAATCGCATTGCGCCCGAGCATCTCACCATCCCAGCGGCGCTGGCGCCAGCAGTGCAGCATGCGGGCGCGGTTTTCCTGGACGAGTTCACGCCTCAGGCCGCCGGCGACTACGTATCCGGGCCAAACCACGTGCTGCCTACGGCCGCGATGGCGCGTGTGCGCGGCGGCCTCGGTGTGCTGGATTTCGTGCGCGTCATTGGATGCCAGCAAGTTTCGCGCCAAGGGATTCGCCGCATCGGTCCGTCCGGCATTACCCTCGCCACTGCCGAGGGCCTGAAAGGGCACGCGGAAGCCTTCCGAGTGAGGTGCTCCCATGCTTGAAGCGCGCGAGGCAGTCCAGAAGTTGCACGCCTATCGGCCCCCGCTGGCGAACCGAACCGGACTGCGCCTCGATTTCAACGAGAGCACGATCGGCTGTTCGCCGCGAGTCTTGACGAAACTGCAGTCGCTCGATGCTGACTGCCTGGCGCGTTATCCCGAGCGCGAGCCGGTGGAAAAAATGGTTGCGAGTTTTCTCGGTCTCGACCCGGCGCAAGTCCTGCTCACCAACGGTGTCGACGAGGCAATTCATCTGCTTTGTTCCACCTATCTTGATCCCGGCGACGAAGCCCTGATCGTGGTACCCACCTTCGCGATGTACTCGATCTTTGCTTTGGCTGAAGGTGCGCACGTGATCGAAGTTCGCGCCGGAGACAATTTTGCCTTTCCCACCGAGCAACTGCTGGCGCAGATCGGCCCCCGCACGCGGCTCATCGCCGTGGCGAACCCGAATAATCCAACCGGCGCCGTGGTCGCGGGCAATACTCTGCTTCAGATTGCCCAGGCCGCGCCGCAAGCCGCTGTCCTCGTGGATGAAGCGTATTTCGAATTCTACGGAGAAACGTTGATCAACCGCACCCGGCAAACACAAAATCTTTTCGTGGCGCGCACTTTTTCCAAAGCCTACGGCCTCGCCGGTTTGCGAATCGGGGTTCTGGCGGGCGACGCCCACCAGATCGAGATGGTTCGCCGCGTGGCTTCGCCCTACAGCGTCAACGCGGCCGCGTTAGCGGTTCTGCCGGATGCGATTGACGATCAGGATTACGTCAACCGCTACGTCGCCGAAGTGCGGCGCAATCGTGAGAGATTACAGCTGGAACTGGGCAGTCTAGCTTTGTGTTACTGGCCAAGCCACGCGAATTTTGTTTTGGTCCACATCGGCGTCGCCCATGCCGAATTTGTGCAAGCGTTGCGCGCCCGCGGCATCCTGGTCCGCGACCGGCACACTGATCCCGGATGCGAAGGCTGCGTCCGCCTCACCGTGGGAACGGACGAACACACTCAGGTTCTCATGCTGGCAGTGCGCGACGTGGTGAATCAGATTGGGTTGCGTGGAAAATCTCAAGCGCCCGTTTCAACCGGAGCGCGGCCATGAGGAAAGCCAAACTGCATCGCAAAACGGCCGAAACAGAAATACAAATCGCACTCACCATCGAGGGCCGTGGCAAGTACGAAGTCTCCACTGGAATCCGTTTTCTCGACCACATGCTGGAGCTGTTCGCTCGCCACGGTACCTTCGACTTGAAACTCGCGGCCCAAGGCGATTTGGATGTGGATCAGCACCACACCGTGGAGGATGTCGGCATCGCTCTGGGTGAGGCTTTCGACCGCGCATTGGGCAATCGCCGCGGCATTCTGCGAGCCGGCTATTTTCTGATGACCATGGACGAAACTCTAGGCTTGGCCGCGGTAGATTTCGGAGGCCGCTCCGTAGCCGTAGTTCAAACCAAAGTTCAGGCCCTAAGAGTCGGTGATCTGCAGACGGAATTGGTCGACGATTTTTTTGAGGGTTTCGCCCGCGGTGCTCGCGCCAACGTTCATGTACGGGTGATGTACGGACGCTCCAGCCATCACAAGATCGAAGCGCTCTTCAAAGCTTTCGCCCGCGCGCTTCGCGTAGCTTGCTCGCGCGACCGCCGTTTGGGCCGCATGCTCCCAAGCACCAAGGGGCTCCTATGAGCCGTTCGAAGATCGTGATTGTGGATTACGGCGCGGGCAACCTGAATTCAGTGAAGAAAGCCTTTGACCATCTCGGCGCGGATGCGGTTCTGACCACGCGGCCGGAAGCCGTCGCCGCGGCTGACAAAATTGTCCTCCCCGGCGTTGGGCACTTCAGCGCCTTGGGCGCGCTCGACAACACGGGCTTGCGAGAAGCCGTGCTGCAGGGGGCGCGCGCCGGCAAGCCGTTCCTCGGCATCTGCCTGGGGATGCAATGGCTCTTCGAGGGCAGTGACGAGGCGCCCGAATTCGCGGGAGCGGGAATCTTCGCCGGTCGATGCCGCCAGTTTCCGCCGACGGTGAAATCGCCGCACGTCGGATGGAATTCGCTAGCGGTCCGCGATGGCTCGCGCTTGTTGCGCGACATAGCGCCCGAATCCTTTGTCTACTTCACCCATTCGTTTCAAGCGCCCGTCGTCCCTGCTACAACGGCGGCCACCGAATACGGAACCCAGTTTTCCGCCGTAGTCGAACAAGACAATATTTTCGGAGTCCAGTTTCATCCGGAAAAATCGTGGACCGTCGGTCTCGGCATTCTGAAGAATTTTTGCGAGGCGGATTTGTGAGGCTGGACTTTATAAGGTTGGATCGGTGCTGACCAAGCGCATCATCGCCTGCCTCGATGTGGACGCCGGCCGCGTCGTGAAAGGCGTGCAATTCGTGAACCTGCGCGACGCCGGTGATCCGGCCGAATGCGCGGTGGCGCACGCCCGCGATGGCGCCGACGAGATCGTTCTGCTCGACATCACCGCTACCAGCGATAACCGCCAGACCATGCTCGACGTTGTCTCGCGCACCGCCCGCGGTTTGTTTATTCCGTTCACCGTCGGCGGAGGCATCCGCGACCTCGCCGACGCCGAGGCCGTGTTCGAAGCGGGAGCCGACAAGATCGCCATCAATTCAGCCGCAGTGAAAGATTCGTCACTGATCGGAAAAATCGCTGCCCGCTTCGGATCGCAGGCGGTAGTGGTGGCTATCGATGCCCGCCGCGTAAACAGAGCCGACAGCCGTTTCGAAGTATTCGTAGCTGGAGGCCGCACTCCCACCGGTCGCGACGCGATTGCGTGGGCACGCGAAGCAGCCGCCTGCGGAGCCGGAGAAATCATGCTCACCTCCATGGATCGCGACGGCACCAAAGCCGGTTTCGATTGCGAGTTGACGCAGATCGTTGCCGACGCCGTTTCCATTCCGGTGATTGCCTCAGGCGGCGCAGGTTCGCCGCAGCACTTCATCGAAGTCTTCCAAAGCGGCCGCGCAGATGCGGCCCTAGCCGCTTCCATCTTTCATTTCGGCCTGGAAAACATTGCAAAATTAAAAGGCGAACTGCACGCGGCCAACGTTCCGGTGAGGTGGCCATGCTGATTCCATCGATCGACCTGATGGGCGGCAAGATCGTGCAGTTAGTCCAGGGCGAAAAAAAGAAACTGGAGTTCGACAACTTCGACTACTGGATCGAGCGCTTCTCAAAGTACCCTGTGGTTCAACTCATTGACCTCGATGCCGCCCGCGGGGCCGGCGATAATCGTCAACTGGTGAAGCAGATCGTCAGCCGCCTGAACTGCCAGGTTGGCGGCGGCATTCGCAACGTGGAAACGGCCGAGGAACTCCTGAGCCTGGGTGCACGCAAGGTCATCATCGGTTCCGCCTTGCTCACGGATGGCCGAATCAATCACCAGCACGCGCGCACACTGGCAGAAGCAATTCCGAAGTCGGCGCTCATGTTTGCGCTCGATTCCCGCGGCGGCCGGGTGGCAATCGACGGCTGGCGCACGGAAACTGCCGTCACTGCCTTCGATATGATTCGTGAATTGGAACCTTTCTGCGAGTCGTTCCTCTACACGCACATTGACACCGAGGGTTTGATGGTGGGAATTCCAATGGAAACCGTTCACGTCATCCGCCGCGCCACCAAACGCCATCTGGTGGTTGCCGGCGGCATCACTGAGCAACAAGAAATCGACACGCTCGACGCGCTCGGAATCGACGCGGTCGTGGGCATGGCGCTGTATGCGGGAAAGATACAGGGATGAAATCCGGCCTGAGATGCCAATTAATTTTCTGCCGGGCATTTTCTGCCGTACGCGTTCCCTCACAAAGGTGTTGCCGCGCGTACCGTCGTATCCAGCGCCCCTCCGCAATACGGGCAGAACACATCGCCCGGCTGCACTCCGCGCTGGCAGTGAGGGCAGACAGGCTGCAAGCGATAGCGGCACTTGGGACAGAACCCGAAACCAGCCTCCACATGTGTCCCGCATTGCGGACAGGACCCGAGCCGCGGTTTGCGCAAAATAAAATACAGGACAATCCCCAGCGCATTCGGAACAAAAATCGCCACCAAGGTCCACAGGACACGGCCCATGCCGCGCCGTTCGGAGTCCCGGTTGACGTAGCCGACGAGCAGAACCCACACGGCCACCACAATACCAGCGAAGAGTGCGATGCATACTCGCCCCCAGAGCGGAGGAGCCTTAGGATCGTGGACCGTCACCGTGAGAATAAGAACCTGCATTCCGGCAAAGGCCAGGAAGGCGAGGAAATAGGCAATCGGAGAAATGACGCGCATCTCGTCCGAGAATCGGGCCTGGGTTTCGTTTCGTACTTGCATCGATCTGTCTCCCTCTTTCAATCACGTGTTTTTTCAATTCATGTGTTCAGCGGTTGCGATCGGCCAGGTGAGTGCCCTGCGCCAGCAGCAGCACACTGGCAGCCAGTGCCGGAACGATCCAAAGCGCGACAAACGCCACCGGCCAAGTAGCTGCGGAAATATCGGTCCGTTCCACCAGCCAGGCAAAGCCTCGCCAGCAGGCGAGATTGGTAAGGCCAGCCGTCAGCGTCACCAAAACACAGGAGACCACGACCACCCACATCCTCTCTTCGCGTTGTCGTAACTCTCGGGCGCGCTCCCGCACCCGCATTTGTGTGGTTGCGACCAAACTCCGGTCGGCAGCCACCGGAATCGCGCGCAGCGCTCGAACCACGTCGCCAGAATCCTGGCCAAAGGCCCGGCAAGACTCGCACGCTTCCAGATGGCTCTCCAGCCAAACATGGTCTGCGCTGGACCGATCACAGGCGTCGCCCAGCGCGAGCATTTGGCGGGCGCGTTCGTGGTCGTTGTGATCTATCACTCTCCTATTGCTCATGCCTGTATTCCTTTCAGCCACGGCTGCAGCGCGCTCAGGCCGCGGTATACCCGCGATTTTACTGTCCCTAGCGGCGCACCCGTGACCACGGCAATCTCGTCCAACGACAATCCTTCCTGGAAACGAAGTACGAGGGCTTCCCGATATTCGCTAGCCACGCGATCGAGCCCAGCCGCGATCCGCTCGCTCAGTTCGCGCTGAGCCAAGATCTCAAACGCCGAGGGATCTTCCGACGCGGGCGGGGCCATCGGTTTGTCTTTGTCCTCCAGCAGAGCGTCAAGGCTTGCTGGCTGTTTGCGGCGGAAAAAGTCAATGACCAGGTGACGGCTCACGGAGAACAGCCAGGTGCTGAACTCGTGTTTCCCGTCGTATTGATGTCCGCGTTCCAGAACGCGAATCCAGGTTTCCTGAAACAGGTCTTCGGCCGTGGCACGGTTGCGCGTCAGCGACATCAGATAGCGCAGCAGCCGGTGCTGGTATTGCTCAATGAGCCGGTCGAGCAAGTCGGGATCGCGTCGACGCAACCCCTGCGCGATCTCGGTTCTCTCATCCGCCATCACATTGACGAAATAACAGGTCGTTGCCTGCATACTACTGGGAATACGCAGGAAGGCCAAGAAAAGATGCAAGGCGAAGGAAAGGCGAATATCTGCGACGCCTACTCGGAGGGATAGTAAAAAATCTCGAATTGCTGCGCCGCCTGTCGGTCGTATCGCGGGCGCAAAACCGCGTAGGCTTCTTTCCCTTCGTTGCGAATCACTTCCTGCAAGGTAAGAGCGTGAGCATACAGTTGCTGGGCAAGGCGCAACAACTTGTCCGTATCGATCGCCTTAGACGATCGTTTTTTGCAGACCTTCCCACTCCCGCGCACCGCCGGAGCTGAACGCGGGGACGAATGTCTCTCCGATTTCATCCAGGACTCCTCTCGTCGGCTGGCGCGGGGCTTCGGCAGGACCCCTCACAGCAGTCGCGGCGGCGCGTCGATAATTTCAAGATAACGGCACGGCTGGCGAGGAGTCCAATTCATAATTTGAGTTGTTAACATCGGAACCATCGTAGAGCCTCTGGCGTAGAAGCTCTGTCATACAAGGTCTGACAGCGCAAATCCGCGGTGGGAAAAGACCTTGTTGCCGGCACAAGCGGTTAGCGGGTAAGCAGGGATTCTGCAGCCACTCCCCGAATCGAAGCGTCGACCACTTCCACCAGGTGAACCACCGGAACCGGGCTGCCGGCACTCCGGAGTCCGCTGCGCAACTGCAGCAGGCATCCAGGATTTCCCGTCGCCACAATATCCGGCGCGGCTGCCTGCAGGTTGCGGACTTTGCGGTCTCCGAGCTCTTTAGCTGGCCCAGGCCGGACGAGATTATAGATTCCGGCTGACCCGCAGCAGAGCGCTGCTTCGGCGGTTTCGAGAATCTGCAATTCTGGAATGTTTCCCAGCACAGCGCGAGGTTGCGCCCGCACGCCCTGCGCATGTTGCAAGTGGCAAGCGTCATGATAGGCGACTTTCAAGGGCAGTGGATGGCGCGGGGCTCGCGGTTCTAGCCCCGCCAGAACTTCAGAGATGTCGCGACACTTCGCAGAGAATGTCTTCGCGCGCTCGCTATACTCAGGATCGTCGCGCAGCAGATAGCCATAATCCTTCAGGCTCGATCCACAGCCCGCGGCATTGCTTACCACGGTATCCACCTGCGCGCGCTCGAATGCGTCAATCGTGCGGCGCGCGTAATCGAGCGCAGCTTTTTCCTCGCCGGCGTGAACCATGAGCGCGCCGCAGCAACACTGGTCGCCGGGAATCACCACTTCGCAGCCTTCCGCCGCCAGTACGCGGACAGTGGCGGCATTGACCTCGGAGAAAAAAATACTCTGCACACATCCCAGCAGCAACCCCACTCGCAGGCGCTGTTCGCCCTCCGCCGCCACGCGCTGGGGAAGTGCACCGTTTGTTTGTCGCGGAACCGACGGCGCGAGGTTTTCCATGACGCGTACGCTGGCAGGAAGCAGTTTGAGCAGTCCGCTACGGCGCATCAGCGACTGTAATCCCGAGCGCTGGTAAAGTGCGAGCGGCGCGAGCAGCAAGCGCAGCCGCTCAGGCCGCGGAAAAATGTCAAAGATCATTCGCCGTAATAATCCTTCGGGTGTCGGCCGTGAGTAGTTGCGTTCGATCTGGGCGCGCGTCGCTTCGATCAGCTTGTCGTACTGCACGCCCGAAGGACAAGTGGTCAAACACGCCATGCAGCCGAGGCAGTTGTCCATGTGGTCGACGAAGGTGGAATCGAGGCGAAGTTGCCCCTCCAGGCCGAGCTTCATCAGATAGATTCGCCCGCGCGGCGAATCCATCTCCTCGCCCCAAAGTGCATACGTAGGACAGGTGGCAAGGCAAAACCCGCAATGCACGCACGCTTTCACCAAGTCAGTCGAGGGCGGGTGGTGCGCGTCGAAGGCGCCGCAACCGGCGTCGGGAGGCAGGCTCGCGGGCTTCGTCATCGCGTTTCCCTCGTCATCAGATTTAGATTCCTCCCACGAACCGGCCCGGATTCAGCACGCCCGTGGGATCGAATTGCGCCTTGATGCTTTGCATCAGCGCCAGTGCATCGCCGGTATTTCCCCAGACATCCATTTTCGCTTTGATTTCATGGGGACAACGCAAAATGACGAGCGAGCCCCCGCGAGTTTGCAGCTTCTTCCGCAAATCTTCAAGGATGCCGATCAGAGCGCCGCTATCCCTTCCCTCCAATCGGAGGTAGCCGGCGCCGACCGCCTGCGCGACCAGCTGCCAGGCCATGTGCAGCGGTTCCGTTACTGCCCTGATCGACTCTGAAAAAACTCCGAGATCCGCCGGCAGCAGGCTGAATTTACACACGACACAAGGTTCAGTCCCGCGAAATAATTCTGCGTGCGCATTCCAGACGCCGGCCGGGGACTCGATACGCTGTGCTCCAGAGGCGAGACGCAGAGTCTGCTCAATCTGCGCCTCGCAGCCCGCCGACGTTCCCTCAAAGCGGAGATCGACTTCCGGTGCCGCGCTAGTCCCGGCGCGAACCTGCACGCCGGTCGGAACTATATTGCAATCCTGAATCGCGAGCACTAAAGCATTCATGCTTCCGTCGCGGGAAGTCGCGTCGTCAGAAGTGGAGAAGCTCAACGTCCGGCTTTCGCGCGGCAGGGGGTGAAGCCGAAAGATTGCCTGCGTGATGATCCCAAGAGTACCCAGTGAGCCTGTAGCCAGCTTGGGCAGATCATATCCCGCGACGTTCTTTACCACCTTACCGCCGCTTTTCGCGAGCGTGCCATCCGGCAGAGCCAGCGTGATGCCAATAATCAAGTCGCGCAAACTTCCGAAGCGAACCCGCAGAGGCCCGCTATCGTTAGTGGCAAGAATTCCTCCGATGGTAGCGTGCTCCGGCCAAATCGGGTCAAGAGCCAGCCGCTGGCCGTGTGCAGCAAGAGTCTCCTGCAGATGTTGGAAGGTGCATCCGGTTTCGACCGTAGCCGTCATGTCGCCCCAGGCGTGTTCGACCACGCGGTTCAAGCGATGCGTGGAAAGAATCAGTTCGCCGCTCCACGGAGGGTTCCCCCACCCCATCTTCGTCGCGCTGCCGCGCGGGATCACCTTCAACCCCGCGCCCGTCGCGATCTTCAGCGCGCCCGCCACTTCTTGAGCCGTCCCCGGCTCGATCACCATGTGCGGCAGGACGTCATCGACCGCATCCTCCATCAGGGCGGCGCGGAAGTGCTCTTCGCCCACCAAAGCGCGCAGATCGCTCCACGCAGCTTCGACAGCGGCGATTGATGGATGCGGCAATGAAGATGATCGAGTTCCCATATCCCTCAGAAAAACTGCGCGACTCCAGCCGCTTCCAGAGGATGCGGTTGGTACGGCCCGGTTCGCTCCGCGCACAGCCGAGTGCGAGGAAACACCTTGTCTGGATTCGAAAGCTTTTCCGGATCGAACGCGCAGCGCACCAGTTGCATGGTTTCCAAATCAGGCTCCGCGAACATTTCCCCCATCATCATCTTCTTTTCTTCACCGACGCCGTGTTCGCCGGTGATCGAGCCGCCATACTTCACGCACAGCCGCAGAATGTTGATGGAGAGCTCCATGGCCCGCTCTTCCTGCCCTGCGATGCGTCCGTCGTAAAGCACGAGCGGATGCAGGTTGCCGTCGCCCGCATGAAACACGTTGGCCACGCGCAATCCCTCCGCCGCGCTCATGCGCTCGATATCGCCGAGCACCCTGGGCAGCGCGGTGCGAGGGATAACGCCGTCCTGCACAATGTAGTTCGGGGAAATGCGCCCCATGGCGGCAAAAGCGGCCTTGCGGCCTTTCCAGACGACGGCGCGCTCCGCTTCAGATTGCGCGACTCGAATCTCCCACGATCCGCATTGCGTACAAATCTCACCCACCTGCGCCATCAAGTGCTCGACTTCCGCATCTGGCCCGTCGAGTTCCACCAGCAGCAGTCCGCCGCAGTTTGGATACCCGGCATGCACCGACGCTTCGGCCGCTTGAATCGCAAGGTTGTCCATCATCTCGATGGCCGCGGGCAACATTCCAGCTCCAATGATTCCGCTGACCGCTGTGCCCGCTTCCTCAGTTGTGTTGAACGCCGCGAGCAGCGTTTGAATGACCGCAGGTTTCTTCATGATGCGCAGCACGATTTTTGTGGCGATGCCCAGCGTTCCTTCCGAGCCCACAAAAATTCCCGGCAAATCATATCCCGGACGGTCGACCGCCCGGCTGCCCAGATGCACAATCGATCCATCGGGGAGAACTACCTCAAGCGCCAGCACGTGGGTAGTGGTGAATCCGTATTTCAGACAATGCGCGCCGCCCGAATTCTCGGCCACATTGCCGCCGATGCTGCACACTGACTGCGAGGAAGGATCGGGGGCGAAGAAATAGCCATGCGGAGCCACGCGGAGCGTAACGTCGGAGTTGATGACGCCGGGCTCCACGACTACTCGCGCGTTCGGCAGGTCTACTTCGAGGATGCGCTTCATCCGAGCCAAACTGATGACCACGCCCTTGTCCACTGGCAACGCACCGCCGCTCAGTCCCGTGCCCGAACCGCGAGCCACAAAAGGAATCTTCTCGCGCTGGCAGATGCGCACAATTGCCTGCACTTCGGAAGTTGACGTGGGAAGTAGAACCGCCTGCGGCAGAACGCGGAGGTTTGTCAGCCCATCGCATTCATAGGTATGCAGTTCAGAGGTTTCAGTGATGAGACCCTTGCCAACAATCGCGCGGAACTGGTCGAGGATGCGAGATTCCATGGAGATCCTTGATCGGGCGATCGGGTGATCGGGTCATCGGGCCATCGAAGTCCAAAGGCTTTTGACTTTAGATGACCCGATGGCCCGATCACCCGATGACCCGATGCCTTCAGACGGCTCGATCAGTCTAGCGCTTTTTTGAACTCTTTCAGAAAAAACTGCACGTTCTCTTCGGTGGCCAACGGGCCCATCACGCCAATGCGAAAAACTTTGCCCGCGAGCGGACCAAACCCGCCGGCGATTTCAATGCCCGGCTCATCCAACAGGCGCTTTCGCACTTTCCCTTCGTCAACCCCGGTTGGAACGCACACCGTGTTCAGCGTGGCAATGCGATGCTCTGCGGGAACGTGCATGCGCAGGCCCATCGCTTCGATGCCCTTGACAAAAGATTTATGACAGCGCCGATGCCGCTCCCACCGGTTTTCGATTCCTTCCTCGGCAATCACCAGCAGCGCCTCGCGTAGCGCATAGAACATCGAAATCGGCGCCGTGTGATGATAGCGGTGCGAGACCGTCGAGTAGTCGTGAATCAGCTTGAGATCAAAATACCAACTGCGTACGGGAGTAGTGCGAGCGCGGAGCCACTCCATCGCCCGAGGCGACATCGCCATGGGCGATAACCCCGGCGGACAGCTCAGCCCCTTCTGCGTGCAACTGTACGCCACATCGATGCCCGTCTTGTCGAACTCCACCGGCACTCCGCCCAGCGAAGTCACGCAATCGCCGATCACCAGTGCGCCCGCATCGTGCGCCGCGGCACAAATGGCGCGTCCCGATTGCAAAGCCCCGGTCGAAGTCTCGGCGTGAACATAAGCCACCACCGCTGGCTTTTCCCGCCGAATGAACTCCCGCGCCTCGTCGTCGGTATAGGTCTCACCCCAAGCCTTCTCAAAACGCACAATGTTCGCGCCATGCCGCTTCGCCATCTCCGTAAGCCGGTCGGAAAAATATCCATTGGCAAACACCGCGAATTTAGCTCCTGCCTCGACGAAGTTAGCAACGGCAGCTTCCATGCCCGCGCTGCCCGTGCCGGAAATCACCAGCGTGGCGCCGTCCTTAGTTCCGAAAGCGGTCTTAAGCAATTGCTGGACGTCCGCCATCACCTGAATAAAGTAGGCATCAAGGTGTCCCACAATCGGCTTCGACAGCGCCTCGTACACGCGCGGATGAACCATGCTGGGTCCCGGTCCGAATAAATAGCGGCGAGGCGGTGCGAGAGCAGGGAAGTGAACTGCGGGGGCGGCTTGTTCAATGGCGCTCATAGTCCTCGTTTCTCCTTAAACATGTAAGTTTAGATATTACGGCACCGAGCCAACAATCTCCAGACCAGGGCAGGCGAGTGCTACCAGAATAAGAAAAAAACTTGCGAAGCAGTTTGCGCATCGAATTGATAATGCGAGGGCGTGCCCTAAGTTCAGGTTTCCACCGGACTTTTCTAGGCGGAGCCGCGCTGCTGTTGTGCGCGGCCACGGCGCAGGCACAAGCCACGCCCATCCCACACGGCACGCTGCAACTGATCGCCAGCAATCCATCGATTGCGCCGGGACAAAAAATCGATCTAGGTCTGCGTTTCCAACTCGACAAGGGCTGGCACATCTACTGGGTCAATCCCGGAGACTCGGGCGAGCCGCCGCGCGTAGAGTGGCAGTTGCCCGCGGGTCTTACCGCGGGAGCAATCGAATGGCCGACACCAAGGCGTTTTGAGAGTGGCACCATCGTGGATTATGGCTATGAAGACGCCGTCCTTCTAATCGTGCCACTGCAAGCCGCAGCCAACCTGCCAACGCAGCAGCCCATCCGGATCGATGCCAACGTAAAACTGCTGGTTTGCAGCCATGAAATGTGCGTCCCGGGGAAAGCGGAACTCTCTCTCACTCTTCCCATCAAATCGCCGCCGATGCTGAATGTTCACAACAATGTTGTTCGCAAGCAGGATGTCGAGAACGAGCATTTGTTTACGGCTACCAGCCAGTCTTTGCCGCGCCCAGCGCCGCCAGACTGGAGGTTGAACGTAGCCGACACCAGCGACTCCTTCGTGCTCAGCGTGAATCTCGGTCGCGAAGTCACCCAGGCAATTTTCTTCCCGCTAGCTGAGTCGCAGATTGAAAACGCCGCGCCGCAGAAGCTCCAGTCAACGGCGACAGGCTTTCGGTTGACGCTGCGGAAGTCCGAGCGCCTGCTCAAGCCCATCGCGCGCCTGCAAGGCGTGCTCGTGTTTGCCGCCGACCATTCCGACCTGAGTCAGTCGTACGCTATCGATGTGCCGATCGGCAAGTCTGGCGGGGCAAGAAGTTCCAGTATTAAAATCCATCCAGCGGAGGCATCACAGCCATGAAACGCTCAACTCTACAACTCATACTTCCCGGTTTAGTCCCCTGCATAATTGCATTGCTCTTAACTGCCGCTCCACCCCTGCTGTCGGCCGCGAAAGTGGGCGCACCGGCGCCGGACTTCACTGGCTCCGCCAGCAATGGCAAAACCATTCGCCTCGCGGACTATCGCGGAAAATACGTCGTCCTCGAGTGGCACAACAATGGCTGTCCCTTCGTCCGCAAGCAATACGACAGCGGCAACATGCAGCGTTTGCAAAAACAGTGGACTGCTCAGGGTGTAGTGTGGTTCACCATTCTGTCTTCGGCGCCCGGCAAGCAAGGCTACGCAACCGCGTCTGAAGAGAACGACTACCTGGTGAAGCGTCAGGCCGCGCCGACCGCGGCGCTGCTCGACCCAACCGGTGAAATCGGCCATCTGTACGACGCCAAAACATCGCCGCACATGTTTGTCATCAATCCTCAAGGAGTAGTGATCTATGACGGCGCGATTGACGACAAACCGACCACCGACCTGAACGACGTCCCGGGCGCGACGAATTATGTAAGTCTGGCGCTGCAGGAATCCATGGCTGGAAAGCCGGTGGAAACGCCGGCAACGCGTCCCTACGGCTGTTCAGTGAAGTACGCGGATGCGACCCACTAGCGAACTAGCGGTCTTTGCAGAATTGCTGAAGAGATCGATTTTGCTTTTGGGTGGCGCAGCGCTTCAGCGCTGCGATGACTGTCTTATTCTCAGGGAAGGCTTTAGCCGCTGAGGTCAGGCTGCAGTTAAGGCGAAAGGCACTTGCTGCGTCGGCTCAATCGGGTTCCTGCAAAAGCACTTTCGCCGTGAACGAGGCCAAGTCGCGAAAAAGCTTCTCCAGCGTTTGTTCCTTCTCGACCTCCGCCAACCCGAGCTGTCGTTCCACGCGCGCTTCCATCTCGCGCAGTTGCGCCTCCGGCGCTTTCCCCGCCAAATGCAGGAACAGCAACCGGTGTGCACCTTTGCGCTGCATGACTTCCAGTCCATCCAGCATCTGGCGATGCGAAGTCCCTTCCCAGATCGCCAGAATCATGGCTTCGCGCAACCAGCGCTCCACGCGATATTCCTGCAGCGTTCCCACGCCGCCGTACACTTCCATCGCCCACTTAGCCGTTTGCACGGCGAACTCCGCCGTCCAGTATTTCGCCAGGTGCGCGACCAACCGGAACAGATGATAGCGCTCTGAGTATGGCGGCTTCTCCTGCCACACTTGGTCGAGCAGACGCACAGCTTCCCAAGCCAGCCCTGAAGCCGCGCGCAGCCCACGCCATCGATCCTCGAATTGCCCCCGAAGCAAAGGATGCTCGATAATCGGTTTCCCGAAAGCGCTACGCCCTTGCGCGAAAGAATAAGCATCAGCGATCGCACGTTGTGCCAAAGCGACGCTGCCTACGCTATTCGCCACCCGCGACAGGTTCAGTACTTCGAGAATCAAATAGATTCCGCGCTCTGCCTTCCCCAGCAGCCAGCCCTCGCTGCGACGAAGCTCGATCTCACCAGTAGGCACCGAGCGAGTGGCAATCTTGTCCTTGAGCCGCCGTATCTGATAGTTGAGCTGCCCATCCTCACCGCGTCGCGGCACCAGATATAGACTGAGCCCGCGCACGTTTTGCGGCGCGCCCTCCTGTCGGGCAGCGACCACTGCCAATTCGGCTCCAGCATTACTAGCGAAGTACTTGTCGCCTGTGAGCCGCCACTTACTCCCATCCCGTTGCGCGACTGTCTCCACCGCTGCGCCCAGGTCGGAGCCCCCTTTGATCTCTGTCATCCAGGTCGCGCCCTGCCATACCGTGTCGTCCCGCTGCAACATGCGCGGCAAAAACCGCGTTTTCAGTTCCGCGTCTCCATATTTCGCCAGCGGAGAAACCGTGGACAAAGAGACCGTGTACGGGCAGGCCAGTCCCGGGTCATAGAAACCAGTAACGTAAAGAAGAAGATAAGCGGGCAGCAGCGAACTCGGCTCAGAATTGTGGTCAAAACCGCGCCACAGCATGCCCGCCCGGTATCCACGTTTTAGCATGCGCCAATATTCGGGCGGATACAGAATTTCATCCACTCGCGCGCCGAAGCGATCGAACATGCGCAACCACGGCGTTCCAGCACGGTCCACCGCGTCTGAGATTTCCTGCCCTTCGTCTTCAAACCAGGTCGCGTACTTACGCAGCCAGTCTTGATCGGCACCAATCCCAACCTCTTGCAGATACCGCACCGGAGACCGCAAAACATCGAAGCTCATAGCCAGAGTTCTCTCACTCCACCGCAAATTTTGCAAGCCTATCCAAAAATCCCTCCTGCGAACCCAACCCCGATCCCTTCTGTCTATAATCATGATCGCCAGGCAAAGTAACCCCCAGGGAACACTATGAAAATCGACAAGCTGCTCAAGCGCTACCGTGTCGAGCACGGCAAACACTTCCGTCTCAAGGATCACGATCCCGCCGACACGCACGGTCTGGGATCCGAACTGAAATCACACGCCAAGCAATTGCTGGAGAACGGCGTCAAGGAAATGGCCCGCCTGCAAGACATTCTGGCTGCGCAAGACCGTTGGGGCCTGCTCCTCATTTTTCAAGCCATGGACGCCGCCGGCAAAGACGGCACCATCAAGCACGTTATGTCGGGAGTGAATCCACAGGGCGTGCAAGTGTGGTCCTTCAAGGCGCCCTCCGCCGAGGAACTCAATCACGGCTACCTCTGGCGTTGTATGAAATCTGCACCCGGACGAGGCCGGATCGGCATCTTCAACCGTTCGTATTACGAAGAGGTGCTGGTCGTCCGCGTCCATCCCCAGGTTCTCGCCAACGAGAAACTGCCACCGCCGCTGGTCACCAAACACATCTGGCAAGAGCGCTTTGAAGATATCAATAACTTTGAGCGCTACCTCACCCGGAACGGCATCGCGGTGGTCAAGTTTTTCCTCCATCTTTCAAGAAAAGAGCAGAAGCGCCGCTTCATGGAACGGCTCGACACGCCCGATAAAAACTGGAAGTTTTCCTCTGCCGATGTGAGGGAACGCCAATTCTGGGATGCCTATGAGGAAGCGTTCGAGGATATGATCCGTCACACCGCAAGCGAGCAGGCGCCCTGGTACGTAGTCCCCGCGGATAACAAGTGGTTCAGCCGGTTGTTAGTCTCTCAGGCTGTAGTAGACGCATTGAAAAGCATGAACCTGAAGTATCCAAAAGTGAGCGGGGAAGAACGAGCGGCCCTGGCCGAAGCGCGCAAGCAACTAGAGCATGAATGAAGGGCGAACGTGCTACGCAAATCCGGCTGTCATCCTGAGCGTAGCGAAGGACCTCTGTATTTGTTTGCGTCGACGGAATCCACGGTCCTTCTCTTTCGCTTAGGATGACGCCGCAATAGCTCGCGCGTATGCCTGACGGCACCGACGCCCTCATCACTTCAAAATGACAGGCAACGGCTGGTCATAGGGTTGAATCGTAACCGTCAAAGATTTGCGCTGATCGAAGGCTTCTTTTGTGACCTTAAAGCCAACGATGATGGTCCCTCTCTGTACGGCTCCAGGTAGCAGCTTGGTCTCAGGCGAAAGCGCCGGCTCTGAACCTTCCTTCAGTGCCGGAAACGCCTGGTAATACCGGTCCAGATCCACGGCCGATGCCGCCCCGTCCTCAAAGCTGTTCCCGTCGCCGGTCGTAAGCTGCGCTTTGAGGGTGTGAATCCAGAGCGGTTTCTCCGCCGTATTCCGCAGCGTCATGGTGATGGCAGCCAGGACCATGTTCTGCCCCGGCACTTCGGCCGCCGTAACAAAATCGATGGAACCCGCGCCCTGCGGTTTCGCCCGCTCCGTGAACGCAAAAATTCCCACGACCACAGCCACCGCAACGATGCAGATCAGGACAATGCCAGCAGGGGGAAGGTTGCGCTTGGCAGTTCCGAATTCTTCGCCAATGCGAAACTCCGTAGCCGGATTGCCGACCGGTGAGTTGACCGGATTGGCGACCGGCGCCGGCAAAGGTTCGGGCTGCGTCGGCCGAGGAACGGCTGGATCGGGCGTTGCGTCGGATGCGGGATCGGACATGAGCTGATTGTAGACGAGGTTCCGTCCCTGCCATGCGGCCCGGGGTGCGGATACCCGACAGGACAACGGTTCCTGCGCAAGCGGTCCCGTGACTTTGGTTACCTTGTCTGGTGTGACGGATGCTGCGACGATGCGGAAGATTCTTTTTGGAGGTACTTGGCGGTGAAACGTAAAAGTCTCTTTGCCGCGTTGGCTTGCGCGCTACTGGTGTTCAGCATGTTGGGCTGCGGAACCACCAACCACTTGCAGTCCATTCAGCTCTCGACCTCGAACACAGCGGAGTCCGCAGGTAGCACTCTCACCTTGTATGGCATCGGTGGAACCGTCCAGTTATATACCTGGGCAAACTATAGTAACGGAAAACAAGTGCTCCTCCACGGTAACCAGGTTGCCTATCAGATATCGAGCACCGCTACGGGCTTTGCTGAGACCGGTGGCCCGCTTGGCGACCCAAACGCCGATCCGCCGCAGAGCGTCCAATTGTTAACCCCGAACGGACTGCTGACTGCCATTCCGCCCTTTGCCTGCACCTGGGAAAATACCGCGACCACCGGGACCACTCCTGCTTTTGCAATCGTCGGTTACTATACGGTTACGGCTACCTATCAGGGAATGACTACCCCGCCGGCCTTTCTTACGGACGCTTCCGCGGTCGGTATCACTAGTGTCACCAACCCGGAAGGCCTGTGCACCAATCCGCCGTCGGGGGCGTAGCCCTTGATTGGATTTTCGTTCTACGAGGACGGCTGCCTATGCTGCCGTCCTCGTCTCCGTTTGGAGCCGCTTCCGGCCGCTCTTAATGTACCTTTGTGCCCTTCGCGGTGGATGTTTTACCAAAATGAATCTTCACTGTGCGCCTCCGTTTGAGCGTCCTGCTCCGACCCGATATAATCCAAGGTTCGCCTGTGCCCACGAAAACAATCTCGCCCATGCTCTTCATTCCCGTAACTGAGGTCGTGCCCGGATGAAGGTTCGCTCCGGAGTGGAGGTGTCGGGCCAATCCGACATCGGCTGCCTGCGCCAGAATAACGAAGATTCCTTTGGTTATTGGGAGCCGGAAGACGATCGGCAGTTCCTGCGCAAGGGGCGCCTCGCCGTGGTCGCGGACGGCATGGGCGGCTACGAGGGCGGTCAGGAAGCCAGCCGCCTGGCTGTGGAAACGCTGGTCGCCGTCTATCGCGATTTTGGCGGCGACGACCCGCAGGCCGCCCTGAACGAGGCCTTGCAGGCAGCTCACGAACAGATCCGGAAATACAGCTTTGCCCATCCCGAACTGCGCGGCATGGGAACCACCTGCACGGCGGCGGCGATCGTTCGAGGCGCGCTCCGCTCGGCGGACGGCGCTCAGAATGGTGCCGGGAACGCCCTGGAGAGCGATCTTGGAACTTACGACGCGCTCTACTACGTGCACGTCGGCGACACCCGGCTCTACCTGATCCGCGACGGGCAGATTACGAGGGTCACCCGCGACCACTCCTATGTCGGCCGCCTCGTCGAGGCGGGAATGATCAGTCCGGAAGAAGCCGAGCATCATCCGCAACGGAATATTCTGACCGCCGCCTTAGGCACAAACCCCGATCTCATCATGGATGCCCCCGGCCGGCCCGAGCCGCTCCGCCCCAAAGATGTTCTCCTGATTTGCAGCGACGGATTGTGGGGGCTGGTGCGCGACGCGGAGATTCTTGATGCAGTGGAAAATAAAAGCGCGGAACAGGCTGGCCGCCAACTTATCAAACTGGCGCGCGACCGCGGCGGCCCGGATAACATCACGGTCGAGATTTTGCGCTTGCGTTAAGACTGTCGCCACGGTAACGGCAACGTCGGCGGGGAAAGGCAACCTTCCCTTAAAGTGCAAACCCGTGCACAAGAACTCCCTCTTCGGTTCTCTCCTCCTGTCGTAACCTGCTGAAATCACACGCCCGTCGAAGCTGTTCACGGTTTGGGCTTGGTAGCGCGCGTGCATCTCTCTATAATGCCTATTGTTTAAATAGAGATAGTTCGGGAGCGAGGCAATATGAAGGTTTCCCAAAAAGGCTTGTATGCATTACTGGCCATGATGGTGCTCACCCGCCGTTATACCCAGGGAGCCATCCGGATTCGCGATGTCGCCTACGAAGAGAATCTCCCGGAAAAATTTCTGGAACTCATCCTTCTCGAACTCAAGAATGCGCGCCTGGTCGAGAGCGTGCGCGGCGCCAAGGGCGGATACCGCTTGCGCCGTCCGCCCTCTGACATTCGCTTGAGCGAAATCATCCGTTTGATTGACGGGCCGCTGGCGCCGTTTGGAGATGCCGATCAGTTGCGAGCTCTGATCCATAGCGATTCTGACCATCGTGCTTTGTACAAAGTGTTCTTGCAAGTGCGAGATGAGGCTGCCAGGATTCTGGACAATACAACGCTCGCCGATTTGATCCATCGTGGCCCGGCATACGATTCGGGTCCAAAGGCCGGCGAAAGCAAGAAAGCCAACCGCAAGCCACGCAACAAGAAGAAGGCCAAAGCCAGCGTGCTCCCCATGCTGGTGCAAGGCGCTGGTCATGATTAGCAAATGCTCGTTGGTTGTTACCTGGTTGTTCGTTTTCCTGAGCCCTCTTGCCACCGCCCATACAGTCGTTCTCGTGGGCGCCTTCCCCAATATCACGCACCCGCAGGCCATGGTCGGCAAGAACAACGGCTGGTTCGACAAGGCAATGGGTCCCCAGGTCAAGATTGAGTGGAAGAGTTTCAACGCCGGCCCTTCCGCAATTGAAGCTCTGTTTGCCGGGGCGATCGACCTGACCTACATCGGGCCGAACCCCGCCATTTCCGGCTATGTTCGCTCCAACGGAGAAGCCCTGCGGATTGTGGCTGGCGCGACTAGTGGCGGCGCGGCGCTGGTGGTGCGCAACGATTCTGGCATTCAAAAAGCGGAAGACTTTCACGGTAAGAAAGTCGCTTCACCACAGATGGGTAACACGCAGGATGTCGCATTGCGCGCGTGGTTGAAGGCGCACGGTATGAAATCCACGGATAAAGGCGGCGACGTCCAGGTAATTCCGCTGGCAAATCCCGACCAGTTGACCCTGTTTCTAAAAAAAGAATTGGATGGCGCGTGGGCGCCCGAGCCCTGGGCAACGCGTTTAATTAAAGAAGGTAATGGGCATTTATTCCTGGACGAGCGCACCCTCTGGCCAAACGGGCAGTTTATTACCGCGCATCTGATTGTCCGCACTCAATTCCTGAAGGAACATCCCGATCTGGTGAAAAACTGGATCCGCGCGCACGTCGAATTAACGGATTGGATCAACGGCCATTTGCCGGAGGCCAAGAAACTCCTGAATCAGCAAATCGCAAAAGAGACCGGGAAAGCCCTGCCCGACGCCGTACTGGAGGAAGCATTTGGCCGCATGACCGCGACCTATGACCCGTTGCGCGCGTCGCTGATGAACGCCGCGAAGTCCGCATTTGACGCCGGTTTCCTCGGCCGCCAGATGCCCGATCTATCAAGCCTGTACGATCTTTCGCTGCTCAACCAGGTACTGGCGGAAAAAGGAAAGAAGGCAGTCCAATGAGCACGAGTCCGCACCAAGTAGATCCTCCGGCAGTTGCACTTGTTCCGCGTACGGGAGTGCGCGCGAATGTGTTTTACGGGAAGCCGGTTGCTTCCGTAACTGCGTTTCCGGTGCGCCCAGTCTCCGAGGTAGTGATTCCAAAAGTCGAGCTAGACGCAATCTCGCTCAGCTACAAAACGACGTCGGGCGAGCTTTTACTGGCGCTCGACAAGATCAGCCTTGCGGTCAAGCCGGGAGAATTTCTCTGCATCGTCGGTCCCTCCGGCTGCGGCAAGTCTACTCTCTTGCACCTGATCGCCGGTCTGCACCCGCCGACCTCGGGAAGAATTCTGGTCGATGGCGCTCCCGTCAGTGGCCCGGGAACTGACCGCATCCTGATTTTCCAGGAACTCGGATTGTTTCCCTGGCTGACAGTTGGCGGCAACGTCGAGTTCGGCCTCAAGATGAAAAATGTCAGCAAAGCCGAGCGCGAAGAAAAAGTACAGTACTATTTGCGCCTCGTCCATCTCTTGAATTTCCGGGACAGCTACATCCACCAGCTCTCCGGCGGCATGCGCCAGCGCGTAGCCTTGGCCCGAGCCTTGGCCACCGAGCCCGACGTCCTGCTGATGGACGAGCCCTTCGCCGCGCTGGACGCCCAGACTCGCGATCTTCTGCACGACGAATTGGAGCGCCTCTGGAGCGAAACTGGCCGCACCATCATCTTCGTTACCCACAATGTGCGCGAAGCCGTGAGGCTGGGGGATCGCGTCGCCTTGCTGACGTTTCGCCCGGGCCGAGTGAAGCAGGAGTTTTCCGTGAGTCTGCCCCGCCCGCGTCAGATGGAACAGAATGACGTTTTGCGAACCGCCCGCGACATTCTGGATTGCCTGCGCGCAGAAATCAACAAGTCGCTGGCAGAGGAATACGCCGATGAAAAAGCTCGCTAGGCAAATAATCTTCTACGCTGCTCTTCTCGGCGTCTGGGCCTTTTTAGCGAAGCTGCATCTCTGGCCGCCGTATCTTTTTCCACCACCGTGGGGAGTCGGTCAGGCTTTGTGGGATGGATTTGCCGATCACAGCTTCTGGATTGGCATTGCCGTCACCATGAAGCGCATGTTAATCGGCTACAGTTTGTCAGTCGTGCTCGGCATGATCCTTGGTCTAGCCGTCTCCAGCAACAAATTCCTCGAAGAAACTCTCGGCGGCTTGCTCGTGAGTCTGCAATCGCTGCCCAGCATCTGCTGGATTCCGCTAGCTGTTCTCTGGTTTGGGCTGACGGAAAAAGCCATCCTCTTTGTCGTGCTGATGGGTTCGCTGCTTTCGGTAACCATCGCAATGGAAGACGGCCGCAAGCAAATGCCAAAAATCTACGGCATGGCTGGCCGCAATTTGGGAGCCAGCGGCTTCCGCCTTTTCTGGTCGGTGTTGTTGCCCGCGAGCTTGCCATTCATCGTGAATGGAATGAAGCAAGGCTGGGCGTTTGCATGGCGTTCGCTGATTCAGGCCGAAATGATTTTTCTCAGCCTCGGACTCGGTCAGTTGCTGATGATGGGTCGCGACCTGAGCGATATGAGCCAGGTGATGGCCGTGATGATCCTGATTATCATCCTCGGCTACCTGGTAGATGGCCTGATCTTCCGCACCATGGAGCGCCGTCTGCAAGAGAAGTACGGTCTGACCCCAGCGTAGAAAGGCAGGTGTCAGGTCTCAGGTGCCAGGTCTCAGGAAAACCCCCTGTCTCTTTGCTTGTCGTGTGCTCGGCCGATAACGAGGTTTTTCCTGACACCTGACACCTGATTCTCGTACCATTCCCTGTGCTCCTCTTCTGGGTTCTCTTCAACCTGTTCGTGCTGGCGGTGCTGGCGCTCGACGTGGGAGTGCTCGATCGCCGCCCCCACCGCGTCAGTTTTCGTGAAGCGCTCGCCTGGTCCGGCGTCTGGATCGCGCTGGCGGCTGCGTTCGCAGTCCTGATGTTCTTCTGGCGAGGGCCGGCTCACGCGCTCCAGTTCGTAACCGGCTACGTGGTCGAACTTTCCCTCAGCGTCGACAACCTGTTTCTATTTCTAGTCATCTTCCGCTATTTCGAGGTGCCCGAAGAGCATCAGCACAAGGTGCTGTCCTGGGGAATCCTCGGAGCGATGCTGATGCGCGGTGCATTCGTCGTGGCCGGCGTGGGCCTGATCGGCCGCTTCACCTGGATCACTTACGCCTTCGGTGCGCTCCTTGTCTATTCCGGATGCAAGCTGCTGCGCCAAGGTAAGGCAGAAATTCATCCCGAGAAAAATGTAATTCTGCGTTTCTTCCGCCAAGCTTTCCCGGTCACAAAAGAATATGTCGGCGGCCAGTTTTTCACCCGCAGGGATGCGCTCTACGCGACTCCGCTGCTGGTGGTGCTGCTGGCGGTCGAGACCAGCGACATCCTCTTTGCCGTAGATTCGATTCCAGCGGTGCTAGCCATCACACGCGATGCCTTCATTGTCTACACCTCGAACGTGTTCGCCATTCTCGGCTTGCGCTCCATGTATTTCGCCCTCGCCGGCATGATGAACAAGTTGCACTATCTTCATTATGGATTGTCGATGGTGCTGATTCTTATCGGCCTGAAAATGCTGGTTTCGCACTATGTGATCATTCCCACGGAATGGGCCCTGGCGATCGTGCTCCTGATTTTGGGAGTTTCCATTCTAGCCTCGCTCCTGCAACCACAAAAGCAACCAGCCGGGTAACGTGTGGCGCGGGCGCCCTCGCCCGCGAAAGCGTGCTATGCAGAACGCCCGTGGACAGCGGACAAAGGTGTCCGTGCAACAGAGGCGTGGATCCAGACGAAACGAAGAGAATGCAGCCTGCCCATACGCTATGATGAATGCCAATGATTAGTATTCCAGTAGCCACTCCGTCCCGTTCTTATGAGGTTTTCATAGGAAGCGGACTGCTCCCGCGCGCCGGGGAGTGTCTGGGCAGATTCCTCGAAAACCGCCGCGCCTTTGTGGTCACCGTCCCGCCCGTCCGGAGGCGCTGGTTAAAGGTCCTGACCAAATCGTTGTCGGCTTCAGGAATCGAATCGAGTGTCCTTGAAATGCAAGATGGCGAGCGCTCCAAGCGTTTGTCGACACTGGAAAAATTGGCGGAGAAACTGGTAAAGCAAGGTGCAGATCGCGGAGCAACTTTGCTGGCTCTCGGCGGCGGCGTAGTCGGCGACGTAACCGGATTCTTGGCCTCGATCTATATGCGCGGCGTCGATGTGATCCAGATCCCCACCACCGTACTAGCCCAGGTCGACGCCGCCATCGGAGGAAAAAACGGCGTCAATCTGGTATCGGGCAAGAATCTGCTGGGGACTTTCCACCAGCCGCGCGCCGTGCTGGTCGACCCCGCCGTCCTCGAAACGCTGCCCTCGCGCGAATACCACGCCGGCCTCTACGAGTCGCTGAAATGCGGCATCATCGGAGACCCCGGACTGTTTCGCCTGTTTGAAGACCGTCGCCGCGAG